>Ga0080006_1146918_pt1 | contig 165936 bp, 140 predicted proteins | sample RS3BMetagenome_FD_69209 | JGI IMG/M metagenome (GOLD analysis project Ga0080006, IMG submission 69209) | Ferric oxide microbial mat and aquatic microbial communities from Rainbow Spring, Yellowstone National Park, USA - RS3B (SPADES... ...
GGCGCGGAGTTCCCCCCGGCTGCGGGCCGGGCGCCAGGGATTTGTTATTACCCAGCGACGTTGAAGCATGAAAGCTATCGGCGATCGATTGCCGTGGTTCTTGGCGGCGATGGATCTGTAGCTACGAACGGTTTCTGGGCGGCACTGAACATAGCCGCTACGCGAAAGCTGCCAATGCTGTTCTTTATCGAAGACAACGGCTACGGGTTGTCGGTGCCGTCGACGGTGCAGACTCCGGGTGGCAATATTGCCAGGAATCTTGCGTCATTTGGCGGATTGAAGATGATCGAAACGGATAGCGCGAACGTGGGCGAGACTGCGAACGCGATCTACGAAGCGGTCTCGCAGGTTCGTGCGGGACACGGGCCGGTGATGATTCGGCTGTCAATGCCACGGCTCAGTGGTCACTCTGGGCAGGACACGCAGGTCTACAAGAGCGAGGAGTTTCTCGCGAACGAGCGGCTTCAGGATCCGCTGGTCCATCTTCGCTCGTATCTCGTACCTTCCGCGATGCAGGAAGAAGATTGGGCGAGGCTTGAGCGGGAGGCGAGCGCAGCCGTGGAAGAAGCGCTTGCAGAAGCGCTGGCGACGGACGAACCGGAGGCGAGCGAGACTGCAGTGGTTCGTCATGTTTTCGCGGAGGACGAGCCTGATGTGGAAGCTTCGATGCCGTCTCCTGCTGAGCCGGCGCGCTCGAATATGTTGACGGCGATTCGCCGCACCCTAGAGCATGAACTAAAGGTGAACCAGAAGCTGCTGGTGTTTGGAGAGGATGTCGGGCTAAAGGGTGGAGTTCATGCCGCGACGATGGGTTTGCAGGCGGCCTTCGGTGCGGACCGCGTCTTCGATACCAGCTTGTCCGAGGAAGGCATCATCGGAAACGCGGTGGGCATGGCACAGGCCGGCCTTCGTCCTGTTGCGGAGATCCAGTTCCGCAAATATGCCGATCCGGGAACCGAGCAGTTGAACGACTGCGGCACGATGCGCTGGCGTACAGCAAACCGCTTTCAGGCGCCGATCGTCGTACGCATGCCGGGAGGATTCGGCCAGAAGTGCGGCGACCCCTGGCATAGCGTTTCGAGCGAGGTGACGTTTGCACATGCTGTTGGCTGGCAGGTGATCTATCCTTCGAACGCGGAAGACGCCGCGGGTCTGCTGCGAACGGCGATGCGGAGCCATAATCCAAGCATCTTTTTCGAGCATCGCGCGCAGCTGGACTCGGCGTGGGCACGCAGGCCGTACCCGGGGAATGAGTTCGTGCTTCCGTTGGGGCTGGCGAAGATTGTGCAGCCTGGCACGGACCTCACAGTGGTGACTTGGGGGGCGATGGTGGAGCGATGTCTGCTGGCTTCGGCACTGGCAGAGGCTTCTGTGGAGGTGATCGACCTGCGGACTATCGTCCCGTGGGATCGTGAGACGGTGATCGCGTCGGTGCGACGCACGCATCGCTGCGTCGTAGTGCATGAAGACACAATGACAGCGGGCTTTGGAGCGGAGATCGCAGCAGTCGTTGCATGCGAAGTTTTTCTCAAGCTGGATGCTCCGGTCGAACGGATGGCTGTACCGGATATTCCGATTCCTTACAATGTGTCGTCGATGGAGGCGGTGCTGCCGACGGTCTCGACTATCGCTGCGCGAATGAAAGCTACGCTTGCCTTCTAGGCGCTGAGGAAACGACCTTGTCGATGATCGAAGTTCGTATGCCGGCGGATAGCAATGAGGGAACTGAAGCCTCGTTAGGGAGGTGGCTTAAGCGCGCAGGCGAGACTGTGTCGGAGCACGAACCGCTCGTCGAGATCAGCACTGATAAAGTGACCCTGGAGGTCCCGTCGCCGGCCAGCGGAGTTGTGGTGGATTTGCTCAAACGCGAGGGCGAAGCCGTGCTGCCGGGGGAGTTGCTTGGTCATATCAGGAGCGGCTTTGGCGAAAGAGACGAGACTGGCGCTGACGCAGATACCGGGCTGGCGGCAAGCTCTGCGATGTCGTCCGGACGTTCCGCTACGGAAGCTTCCACGCAGCCGTCGAGTCTTATGTTTGAGGAGGGGCTGTCTCCGGCTGTTCGCAGGTTGCTGGCCGAACACGACCTTGATGTGCGATCGATCCCGAAGGTTGGGCGGGGGGGACGTATCACTCTGGACGATGTCGCTGCGTACCTCGCAAACCGGAAGCAGCATGAAGAGCAGAGCGACGCGCAGACCGCGGGAAGACAGCAGACCTCGATTTCCGGACGCAGAGTGCCGCATACGCCGATGCGCAAGAGCATTGCCAACCATATGGCGCGAAGCGTGCAGGCTGCGCCGCATGTGACCGCGGTCTTCGAGGCGGATCTGTCGCAGGTTCTGGCGGATCGAGCGACGCGCAAGCAGGCTGCCGTCGATGATGATGCGCCCAGCGTCACGGCCTACTTGATTCACGCCGCTGTCAAGGCGATTCAACGTTTCCCCGAGGTGAACAGCAAGTGGCACGACTGCTATCTTGAAGTGTTCGATGAGGTGAATTTTGGTGTGGGGACGGCGGTCGGCGATGGCGGACTCGTCGTGCCCGTCATTCGAGATGCGCAGACCCTGAGTCTTGTGCAACTTTCGCAGGCTTTGAAGACGTTAACGCAGAAGGCACGGAGCGGCAAGCTGACGCAGGCCGATATGCAGGACGGCACATTCACGCTCTCGAACCATGGTGTGAGCGGCAGCCTGCTGGCCGCGCCGATCATACTACCCCACGGACAGGCCGCGATCCTGGGAGCGGGGAAGATGCAGAAGCGCGTCATCGTGTGTGAGACCGGCGGACGCGAACTTTTTCGGGTTCGGCCGATGATGTATGTGACGCTCACTGTCGATCATCGGGTTCTCGACGGCCAGCAGACCAACGGCTTTCTTGCAGCATTTGTGGCGGCTCTCGAGAACCCGGTGCAGACTTAGAGCCGATCCTAGATTTCTGTCTGACGGGTTCTATCTTTAGACCAGTCCTCCGAACCGGCGGCGGTAGACGTGGTCGGGATGGGATGCCTGACGCGGTGTCTCGCCAAGATGATTGTCGAGATAGCACTGGGCCGGGCCGTGGGTGAGGAGATAGAGTTCGCGGCAGAGGTGGTAGGCGGCGTGGCCTGGCCAACCGTCGGGAAGCAATGCTGCAGGAAGTCTGGGGTCGTGCAGGACGACGCGGCGGAAGGCATGGATGAGCAGCGTCTGGACGGTGAAGGCTGTCTGGGGGTCGATCTTCCGGTTGACGGGTGTGCAAAGCGCGGCGAGTGCGGGCTGGAATCGCTTCAGGAACCTGCGGTAGTGATTGGCAACCAATTTAAGATCCCAGCACGCTGCGGCCAGTCTGGCTGCGGGACAGCGGGAGACGGTTGCGAGATCGCGCGCCTGGACGACGGCAATGTCGCGCGTTAGCTTCAAACGGTGAAGTACCTCATGTAGAGCGGAGAGGTCTGCCGTGGGGTGCAGGTAGATGCCCGGGTCGAGCAGTCCGAAGCCCTCCCAACTCAGTTCACGACGGAGTTGGATGCGGACGGCGGGCGGGTTTGTGGCTTTGCTCGAAAGGACGAGTGTCCAGTTGCCATCCCATTGCGTTGGGTACGGGTCGTAGATGCGGCGATAGGCGTGCTGCACACGGTGCAGTCCGGACGGGGTGAGAGAGTAGCGGCTTCGGCGACCGTTGCGCTGCGATACTAGCCAACCCTCCTCGGTAAGCCGGAAGGCGCTGGTGCGCGTAAGCCGCTCGTTGATCTGGAAGGGTTCGAGGATGGCGATGAGTTCGCCGAGCCAGATGCCGGAAATGCGTGGCGCGAGGGAGTCGCCGAAGATGGTGACGATGAGGGACTTGGAGCGTGGCGGATCTTCCTTCAGCGTCCGCTTGATCCAGTCGTCGAGGGGTGCCGGTTTGTTCGCCATGCTCTTCTTTCCGGTGCGATCTCGTGGGATCCGAACCGTTTCGGACGGCCTTGAGGCGAACATACCACGGCCGCACGAAGTGTTACAAAACTTTTGTTGACAATTGAACATCTGTATCGGTATATCTTAACCGTTGCTCGGGCCTGAAACCCCGAGTTTCAGGAGTTGCATCGATGTACGCACAGCTTGTGGAGACCGGCGCGAAGAAAGTCCGTTCGTTCGAAGAGCTTGAGCCGGAGGAGCAGGCGTTTCAGGAGAGAGTCGACAACGGGATCAAGATCGAGGCGAAAGACTGGATGCCCGAGGGCTATCGCCGGACGTTGGTGCGCCAGATCAGCCAACATGCGCACTCGGAGATTGTAGGCCAACTGCCCGAAGGCAATTGGATCACGCGCGCGCCCAGCTTGAAGAGGAAGGCGATTCTGCTGGCGAAGGTGCAGGACGAGGCAGGGCACGGGCTTTACCTGTACAGCGCGGCGGAGACTCTAGGCACGTCGCGTAAGCAGATGGTGGACGAACTGCACTCGGGCAAGGCGAAGTATTCGAGCATCTTCAACTATCCGGCATTGACGTGGGCGGACATGGGCGCGATCGGCTGGCTGGTAGATGGCGCGGCGATCATCAATCAGATTCCGCTTTGCCGGTGTTCGTACGGTCCGTATGCGCGGGCGATGGTGCGGATCTGCAAGGAAGAGTCGTTTCATCAGCGACAGGGATACGACATCATGATGGCCCTGACCTCGGGTACGCCGGAACAGAAGGCGATGGCGCAGGATGCGCTGGATCGCTGGTGGTGGCCGTCGTTGATGATGTTCGGCCCGAGTGATGCGCAGTCGGTCAACAGCGCGCAATCGGCGCAGTGGGGCATCAAGCTTTTTTCGAATGACGAGCTGCGGCAGAAGATGGTAGATCAGATGGTGCCGCAGGCAGAGTATCTTGGCCTTCGCGTTCCGGACGATGATTTGAAGTGGAACGAGGAGCGCGGACATTACGACTTTGGCGCGATCGACTGGGATGAGTTTTACAGCGTCGTGAAGGGCAATGGGCCGTGCAACAAGGAGCGCCTGCGCACGCGGGTGAAGGCGCATGAGGATGGCGCGTGGTTTCGCGGAGCGCTAGTGGCACATGCCGAGAAGCGCGCCCGCGGCAGGGGATCCGAAGCCGCGTGATCGGGTATTGCAAGAGAGTTGAGGCGAAGAGATGAAAGACGATTTGCCGCTTTGGGAAGTATTCATTCGTAGCCAACACGGGTTGGCGCACAAGCATGTGGGGAGTTTGCACGCGTCGGACGCTGAGATGGCGATCAACAACGCCCGCGACGTGTATACGCGGCGCAACGAAGGCGTGAGCATATGGGTGGTTCCGTCGAACAGCATTGTGGCGAGCAGCCCGGCGGACAAGGAGCCGCTGTTCGAACCGGCGAATAGCAAGGTGTACCGGCATCCGACGTTTTTCCCGATGCCTGAAGGCGTAAAACACATTTAACCGAGCCGGCAAGATTTTTGGACATGGGACGCTCTATGCAAGGCACACAGTTGACGTCGAAGTTCATTTATCTGACACGGCTGGGGGATAGTGCGCTGATTCTGAGCCAGCGCATGTCGGAGTGGTGCGGCAAGGGGCCTGCACTGGAAGAGGATATGGCTCTGGCGAATACGGCGCTCGATCTGCTGGGGCAGGCGCGGCTCTGGCTGAGCTATGCGGCTGAGATTGAGGGGGCAGGCCGCGATGAAGATGCGATGGCGTATCTACGCGGGGAGCGGGAGTTTCGCAACTTCCTACTTGTCGAACTGCCCAATGGGAACTATGCCGATACGATGATGCGGGAGTTTTTCTTTGATGCGTGGCACACTCTGGCGCTTGCGGAGCTGATGGGCTCGACCGATACGCAGATTGCGGAGATAGCGGCGAAATCGCAGAAGGAAGTGATGTACCATCTACGGCGAAGCTCCGACCTGGTGGTTCGCATGGGCGATGGCACAGAACAGAGCCATCAATACATGCAGACTGCCGTCGATGCGCTGTGGGCGTACACGGGGGAGATGTTTGTAGGCGATAGGGTGGATGCGGAGATGGCGGCGACTGGGGAGGGTTTCGATCCCAGTGCTCTGAAGGCCGATTGGTTGCGCTATGTAACACAGGTGTTTGCCGTGGCTACGCTGCAGGTTCCTCCGGTTGATGCGTGGATGCAGAAGGGCGGCAAGCAGGGGGTACACAGTGAACATCTGGGTTATCTGCTGGCCGAGATGCAGGTCCTGCAGCGCGCCCATCCGGGGGCGAGATGGTAGCCGTCCCGAAGCCAGTAACGAACAGCGCGCGGGCAAGCGTTGAGCAAGTCTGGAGCTGGTTAGGCGAAGTTCCCGATCCTGAGATTCCTGTCGTATCAGTGGTAGATCTGGGCATTGTCCGTGACGTGAGCTGGAGCGATGAGGATGGCGAAGTTTGCTTGGTGACAGTGACACCGACTTACTCTGGGTGTCCTGCAACCGAGGTGATCGCGCGGCAGATTCGCGAGGCTTTGGTGGAGCGCGGGGTGCCTCGTGTGCGCCTGCAGGTGCAGCTCTCTCCGGCATGGACGACGGATTGGCTGACGGATCGAGCTCACCAAAATCTGCGTGAGTACGGCATCGCGCCGCCGGCGGGGAAGGTCGTTGTGACCGGGAATGGTATGGCCGCAAGCCTGGTGGTTTTGGGGCTGGGAGCCGATTCTCCGCTCCTCGCTTGTCCTCGGTGCGGGTCAATGAATACGGAGATGGTCAGCCGGTTCGGGTCCACTCCGTGCAAGTCGCTGCACCGCTGTGTGGAGTGCCTGGAGCCGTTCGACCACTTCAAGTGTCACTGAGCTTTGTCGTTGAGTTTTGAAGGCAAGCAAGAGAACATGAGCAGATTCCATCCACTTCGGGTTGCAAGTATGACTCGCGAAACTCGCGATGCAGTTGTCGTGACGTTCGAGGTGCCGGAGGCTGAGCGCGCGGTGTTTCGATTCAAGCAGGGGCAGCACCTGACCGTACGCGCGGAGCTCGATGGAGAGGAGATTCGCCGCTCGTACTCGATCTGTTCGGCACCCTTCGAAAACAAGCTTTGCATCGCGGTGAAGCGTGTGCAGGATGGGGTGTTCTCAACTTGGGTAAACCAGCATCTCACGCCCGGACATGTTGTCGAGTGCATGGCGCCGTCAGGACATTTTCATGTGCCGCTGGAGCCTGAATCGAAGAGGCATCACGTGGCGTTCGCGGCGGGCAGCGGCATTACTCCGGTGATTTCGATCATCAAAGCCACGCTTGACGCGGAGCCGACGAGCCGATTCACGCTAATCTATGGCAACCGCGCGTCCTCTTCGGTGATCTTCAAAGAGGAACTCTCGAATTTGAAGGACATCTACCTTGATCGTTTCAATCTCGTCTTCATTCTCAGCCGCGAGCAGCAGGATATTGAGCTCTTCAACGGAAGAATCGACGGAGCGAAGTGCGATGCGCTGCTGAAGAAATGGATTGATCCGGCTGGCATCGATGTGGCTTATATCTGCGGGCCACAGGGGATGATGGAGGAGGTTTCCAACAGCCTTCAGGCGCATGGCGTGAGCAGAGACCGCATCAAGATGGAGTTGTTCGCCAGCGGTCAGCTTCGAGGCGCGAGGCAGCGTCCGGAGATCGCGGCTTCGGTCAATCACGAGTGCAGGGTAACGATAATTCAGGATGGACGGCGGCGCGAGTTCACTACGGAAAAGAACAGGCACACACTGCTTGAGTCGGCACTGGAGCAGGGGATTGAGCTGCCCTACTCGTGCAAGGGTGGAGTTTGTTCGAGTTGCCGGTGCAAGATGACGGCAGGCGAGGTCGATATGGATGTGAACTTCGCGCTGGAAGACTATGAGGTGGCACGGGGGTTCATTTTGACGTGCCAGAGCTATCCGCTTAGTAGCGAAGTTGTGCTCGACTTCGACCAGGAGAGTTAGTGAGATTGCTTGGCCCCGACTGCCGATGGATCACGGATGGATCAAGTTAGTTTCAGGAGAGAACGATGAAATTGCAAAGCTATGCCGCAGGCACTTGGTTCACCGGTGACGGTGGAGAGACAGTCTGCAATGCGATAACGGGTAAGCCGTGCGCGGTAATTTCCAGCCGTGGACTCGACTTCAAGGGGATGCTCGATTACGGGCGGAGAATCGGTGGTCTCGCTCTGCGAGGGCTTACATTTCATGAGCGAGCGCTGCGACTCAAGGCTCTGGCCCAATATCTGATGGAGCGGAAGGAAAGCTACTACGAGATCTCGCGCGCGACGGGCGCTACCCGGAGCGATTCGTGGATTGATATCGAAGGCGGCATCATGACGCTATTTGCTTACTCGAGCAAAGGGCGGCGGGAGTTGCCCAATCAGACGTTTCTTGTGGACGGTGCTCCCGAGATGCTATCGAAGAATGGGACATTCGTGGGACAGCATATCTGCACGCCGCTGCAGGGCGTCGCCGTACACATCAATGCATTCAACTTCCCATGCTGGGGGATGCTGGAAAAGATCTCGGTCACACTTCTGGCGGGAGTGCCAGCGATCGTGAAGCCGGCCAGCCAGACGGCCTTCCTCACAGAGGCAATGTTCCGCGACATCATCACTTCGGGGATCTTTCCCGAGGGATCTTTGCAGCTGATCTGCGGCAGCACGGGCGATCTGCTGGATCACCTTGAGACGCAGGATGCGGTGACATTTACCGGATCGGCTTCGACAGGCCGCAAGCTGCGCCAGCTTCCGGCTATACAGCGTAACTCGGTGCGGTTCACGATGGAGGCAGACTCTCTAAACTTCTCGCTTCTAGGGCCGGACGCAAAGCATGACGAGCCGGAGTTTGAGTTGTTCGTTAAGGAGGTGGTTCGCGAGATGACGGCCAAGGCTGGGCAAAAATGCACGGCGATTCGACGTGCATTTGCGCCGCGCGAGTTGATCCAGCCGCTGATTGATGCAATTGGCAAGCGGCTGTCGAAGGTTGTTCTCGGAGATCCTGATGTCGAAGGAGTGACGATGGGGGCGCTGGCCAGCATCGGGCAGCGCACCGAAGTACGGGAGCGTGTTCGGGAGCTTCGCAATGGCGGCGCCGAACTGGTTTTCGGGGATCCGGAAGTCTTCAACGTGAAGGGGGCTGACATCGTGGCAGGCGCGTTTCTTGGTCCCATGCTGCTGCATAGCCCCAACCCAAAGACTCATGCGGCCGCTCATACGATTGAGGCGTTTGGTCCGGTGGCTACGTTGATGCCGTACGACTCCATTGAGGACGCGATCGAACTGGTGAAGCTGGGTGAGGGCAGTCTGGTCGGCTCAATCTTTACATACGACAATGACTTTGCGCGCAGGCTGGTACTGGGGACCGCCGCATACCATGGACGTATGCTCATCTTAAACCGCGACTGCGCGAAGGAATCTACGGGGCATGGATCGCCGCTTCCCGGGCTTGTGCATGGCGGCCCGGGCCGCGCAGGGGGCGGAGAGGAGATGGGTGGTATTCGCGGAGTAATGCACTATTTACAACGAACGGCGCTGCAGGGCTCGCCCGAGACGCTGACCCGCATCGGGCAACGATGGATCGCAGGAAGTCAGCGGCATGAAGACGTGCATCCATTTCGGAAGTATCTTGAGGAACTGGATCTGGGCGATTGCGTGGTGTCGGGTTCGCATACGGTGACATTAGAGGAGATCGAGCACTTCGCGCACTTTACCGGCGACATGTTCTATGCGCATATGGATGAGGATGCGGCAAGGGCGAACCCATTTTTCGGGGGCCGCGTCGCGCATGGTTATTACATTCTGTCGATCGCTGCGGGGCTGTTCGTCGATCCCGCTCCAGGACCCGTGCTAGCTAACTATGGAGTGGATAGTCTGCGCTTTCTGACCCCGGTGTTTCCCGGCGACTCGCTGAAAGTGATTCTCACCTGCAAACAGAAGAACCCGCGCGAGACGGAGAGCTACGGCGAGGTGCGCTGGGACGCGGTCGTCACCAATCAGGATGACAAGGTCGTAGCGCAATATGACGTACTGACGATGGTGCAGAAGTCTCCGCCTGCTGCAGATGTGATTTCAACGGCCATGCTTCAGGAAGCGGGCCTGCCGGCATGAGCTATGAGAACGTAATTCTTCGTCTCGAAGATGGGATCGCCCGGTTGACTCTGAATCGTCCGGATAAGCTGAATAGCTTTACGATTGCGATGCATGACGAGATTCGGGATGCGCTGAAGAGAGTTCGCGAGGGCATCGAGGCTGACGATGGCGTTCGGGTGTTGCTGTTGACGGGGGCAGGGCGGGGCTTCTGCGCTGGTCAGGATCTCGGCGACAGCGCGATGGCGCCTGTCGGTGGAGATCTTGGAGAGGCGGTGGAGCGTCACTATGCGCCTCTGGTTCTTAGCTTACGCACGTTACCGGTGCCAGTGGTGTGCGCTGTGAACGGCGTCGCTGCGGGGGCGGGAGCCAATCTGGCGCTTGCCTGCGACCTGGTTCTTGCGAAGCGAACGGCGAGTTTTCTTCAGCCGTTCTGCAAGCTTGGGCTTCTGCCAGATACAGGCGGTACCTATTTTCTTCCTAGACTCATTGGGACAGCGAGGGCAATGGGCCTGGCAATGCTTGGCGACACGTTGACAGCTCAACAGGCTTGCGATTGGGGACTGATCTGGAGGTGTGTCGACGATGAGGCATTCTCCGATGAGACGGAAGCTTTGCTTGCTCATCTGGCGAGTGCGCCAACGCTCGCCCTCGCAAGGACCAAGTGGGCAATCTATTTCGGCGCAGAGGCTACCCTGGAGCAGCAGTTGCACCACGAGCGAGAGGCGGTGCGGGAACTTGGCTTTAGCGAAGATTTTCGCGAGGGTATAGCTGCGTTTCTGAGCAAACGGTCGCCGGTGTTTCGTGGACGCTAACATCGAAATGCCGGCCCGCGAAGCTCTGAATTCCAATGTTGTCGTCGGGATCGTTGGAGCAGGTACGATGGGCGCAGGAATCGCACAGGTGCTTGCGACTGCGGGTCATCGCGTGCTGCTATGTGATGCAGGCGCCGGAGCTGCTGAAGGTGCCTTAGCATCCATCTTCGCACGGATAGATAAACTTGCAGCCAAGGGCCGCTTAACCACAGAGCAGGTGCGGGTCATACTAGACCGGCTACGTCCCGTCTCCTCTCTGGATTCTTTCGTGGAGTGCGGCCTGGTCATCGAAGCGATCGTCGAGGACCTTGAAGCCAAACGAACTCTCTTCAAGCAAATCGAGGCGGTAGTGCCCGACGAAACTATTCTTGCAACCAATACCTCGTCGATCTCCGTGACCGCTATTGGTGCGATGCTGCGAAGGCCACAGCGGTTCGCGGGATTGCATTTCTTCAATCCTGCTCCTCTAATGCCATTAGTCGAGATCATCCGCGGAGCGGCTACCGACCTTGCCACGACGGGGGTGCTCCATGCGACCGCATTGCGGTGGGGAAAAACTCCCGTGGATGCGCGCTCCACTCCGGGTTTCATCGTCAACCGCGTCGCCCGCCCTTTCTATGCGGAGAGTCTGCGCCTGTTAGATGAGGGCGCGGCAGATTGTGCGACGATCGATGCTGTGTTGCGCGAGGCAGGCGGGTTTCGTATGGGGTCTTTTGAGTTGATGGATCTGATCGGCAACGATGTGAACTATGCCGTGACCAAATCCGTCTTCGACGCGTTTTATGGCGACTCGCGTTTCACTCCGTCGCTGCGGCAACTCGAACTGGTTGAGGCAGGCTTTCTGGGCCGGAAATCGGGTCGCGGCTTTTATGAGTACGGAGAAGATGTTGCGGTCGTCGCGCCGCGCACGGCAGATGCCAGCGTAACGCCGTTGCACCTGCGTATCTGCGGTGGCGGGCAGCTTGCAGTGCACCTTGCGGCAAGACTTGCAGGGGCAGGCGTGAGATTCGAGAGACTTGAGAAGCATAGCGATGGCCGGATCGCAGACGGCGACGAGTTCGTCCTCTACCGCACGGATGGCCGCACGGCGACGGCACGTTCCGCCGAGTGCGGTGTGCCTCAGACTGTTCTTGTAGACCTTGCGTTCGACGAGTCGAAGGCTTCACGGCTGGCTTTATCGGTCGCCGACCAGGCCCCCGCCGGCGCGGGCGGAGCCGCCGCAGGGCTTCTGCAAGCGGCAGGATACGCTGTGTCGGTGATCGACGACGTTCCTGGGATGATCGTGATGCGGACGGTCGCTATGCTTGCGAACGAGGCCGCCGAGGCGGTGTATCACGGCGTGTGCAGCGCCGCAGGCTGCGACCTTGCCATGCGCAAGGGAGTCAACTATCCTCGCGGTCCGCTCGAATGGGCAGATCGGCTTGGACTCGCCGAAGTGGTGCGAGTGCTCGACAATATCGCTCAGGCATACGGAGAGGATCGCTATCGTGTGTCAGCGTTGCTGCGACGCAAGGCAATCGCCGGAGATCGTTTTGTAGGCGTGAAGGAGGAGGACCATGGCTGAGCAGGCATCTGCCTTGGCGGAACAGGTGGCGCTCGCGATGCTCCGTGAGGATCGCGCAACTGTCGCTTTGGGAATGCAGGTTCAGAGCGTAGATGCTGTGATGAGGGGAGAGCGGAGAGCAATATGCCTGTGAGGCGATCCTCGGCTGCGGATCTGGAACCCATAGAAAGGGCCAGCCGCGATGAGATTAGCGGATTGCAGATGCAGCGCCTGAGAGCGACGCTGGATCACGTCTATCGCAACGTCGGGCATTATCGCCGCGCGTTTGACGCAGCCGGCGTCGCGCCGGAGGATCTCCATGAACTCTCTGATCTCAGGCACTTCCCACTTACAGACAAGAAAGATCTCCGCGACAACTATCCCTACGGGATGTTCGCGGTTCCCCGCGAGCAGATATGCCGCATTCACGCTTCGAGCGGAACGACGGGCAAGCCTACGGTGGTTGGATACACGGCTCAAGACATCGAAACATGGGCAAGTCTGGTGGCGCGCAGCATTCGAGCGGCTGGAGGGAGGGCTGGCGATATCATCCATATCGCCTATGGGTATGGGCTGTTTACCGGCGGCCTGGGCGCTCACTATGGTGCGGAACGGGCCGGTTGCACGGTCATCCCGGTGTCGGGCGGCCAGACAGAAAGGCAGGTCCGGCTGATATGCGATTTGAGGCCGCATATCATTATGGTTACGCCTTCCTACATGATGAACATTGTCGATGAGTTCGTGCGTCAGGGTCTCGATCCTGCGGCTTCGTCGCTCAAGGTCGGCATCTTCGGTGCCGAGCCGTGGACGAACGCGATGCGCGCCGAGATTGAGTCGCGAGCAGGTCTCGATGCGGTCGACATATACGGGCTCTCTGAGGTCATGGGACCCGGAGTCGCGAGCGAGTGCATCGAGAGCAAAGACGGCGCGGTGATCTGGGAGGATCACTTCTATCCCGAGATCATCGATCCGGTCAGTGCCGAGGTGCTTCCGGATGGAGCGCATGGTGAGCTTGTGCTGACGTCGCTTACGAAGCAGGCCTTTCCGGTAATCCGTTACCGCACACGTGACCTGACTCGGCTCTTACCTCCGACGTCGCGATCCATGCGGCGGATGGGCAAGATCACGGGCCGATCCGACGACATGATAATCATTCGCGGAGTGAACGTGTTTCCCACGCAGATTGAAGAGCTCGTGCTGCAGTGTCCAGAGCTTTCGGCGCATTACCTTATCGAGGTTAGCCGCCGGGGAAATCTCGATGAGATGGCGGTGACAACTGAGCTCTCTCCGGAGGCGCATACTTTGGTGGGGAGCGACCGCCGCGCTGAAATTGCGAGCCGGCTGCAGCAGCAGGTGAAGATGAACGTAGGCATTACCGTCAAAGTGGTTGTGACCGATCCGGCTATGCTGGAGCGTTCCTCCGGTAAGGCTTGCCGGGTCATCGATCGACGGAATGACACATTGGTCGAGAATCGTGAAGGGAAGGCAGCAGAGGGCACTCTATGAACACCGCTTATATTTGCGACGCGATTCGAACGCCGTTTGGACGCTATGGAGGCGCGTTGGCTTCGATTCGTGCAGACGATCTGGCTGCCTTGCCGATCAAGGCGCTCATGGAACGCAACCCACGTGTTGACTGGGCTCTGGTTGACGATCTGATCTACGGATGTGCGAACCAGGCGGGCGAGGACAATCGAAATGTCGCGCGCATGGCAGTTCTGCTCTCCGGTCTGCCGGTGGATGTGCCGGCTACGACCGTGAACCGGCTGTGCGGCTCCAGTCTGGATGCTATCGGCATGGCTTCGCGGGCGATCAAGTCGAACGAGGCTGATCTGCTGATCGCGGGAGGCGTCGAGAGTATGACGCGTGCGCCATTCGTGATCGGCAAGGCAGAGGGTGCATTCTCCCGTGCGGCGAAGCTGGAGGACACGACGCTGGGCTGGCGGTTTATCAATCCTCTGATCAAGGCACAGTACGGCATCGACTCGATGCCGGAGACGGGGGAGAATGTTGCCGAACAGTTTGGCGTGAGTCGCGCGGATCAGGATGCGTTTGCTTTTCGTAGCCAGCAGCGCTGGTCCACCGCACATGCGCGTGGGTTTTTCGCGAACCAGATCGTGCCTGTTACGATAGCGCAGCCGAAGGTCGATACGCGCATGTTCTCGGTCGACGAGCCGCCACGTCCAGAGGCAGATCTCGATGTTCTCGCGAAACTGAGGCCGGTTGTCAGGCCGAACGGTACCGTAACGGCGGGCAATGCCTCGCCGCTGAATGATGGAGCCGCAGCCGTGCTGATGGCGTCGGAGGCGGGAATGAAGACACATGGTCTGCGACCGCGCGCCCGGGTGGTCGCTGCGGCGGCGGCTGGTGTGGCGCCTCGTATCATGGGCTTTGCTCCGTCACCTGCGACCCGCAGGGTGCTGGCCCGAGCGGGTCTAAGCCTCGACGAGATGGATGTCATTGAGCTGAACGAAGCGTTCGCCGCCCAGGCGCTTGCGGTGACGCGCGATCTCGGTCTCTCCGATGCGGATCCTCGCGTTAATCCGAATGGCGGCGCGATTGCTATCGGGCATCCGCTGGGCGCATCGGGCGCGAGGCTGGTGACAACCGCGATCAATGAGCTTGAGACGGTCGGTGGCCGCTATGCGCTTTGCACGATGTGCATCGGCGTTGGTCAGGGTATCGCTCTGATTCTTGAACGCGTGAAGGGCTGAGGTGAAGTAGGCGAATGAGCATCTACGAATTTGACGGGATTGTTCCGGTGGTTGATCCGGATGCATATGTTCATCCTTCTGCGGTTTTGATTGGCGACGTGATTGTGGGTCCCGCATGCTACGTCGGCGCGAATGCCGTACTTCGCGGCGACTTTGGGCGACTGATATTGGAGGCGGGAAGCAACCTGCAGGATACGTGTGTCATGCACAGCTTCCCCGACTGCGACACGATCATCGAGCGGGACGGGCACGTCGGGCACGGCGCGGTACTTCACGGCTGCCGCATTGGGCGCAATGCGATGGTCGGGATGAATGCGGTTGTGATGGACAATGCGGTAGTGGGCGAAAACAGCATTGTGGCCGCGCTTGCGTTTGTAAAAGCGGACATGAAGATTCCGCCGCGAAGTCTTGTCGCCGGAGTGCCCGGCAAGGTGATTCGAAGCCTGACCGATCAGGAGATCGCGTGGAAGACCAATGGGACGGCCGTCTATCAGGAGCTTGCCCTGCGGAGTCGCGCATTCATTCGGGAGGTGGAGCCGTTGATGTCGGTGGAAACAGACAGACGACGTCTGGGTCGAATTGCAGGCTTCGATCCTCTGTTCCAGGTGAAGCGTTCGACAGAACAAGGCTGACAGGCGCGCTAATCGTCAATTCAATCTTGCAGCCTGCGAGGCCGTGACTCACTTCTTCAACCCTGGGTTTGAATCTCAGGGCGAGGGGAAAGCTCGTCACGCTCGGCCTTCGTCTCCGCGACGACATCAGCCTCAGCGTCTTGAGCAGTGCGGGAAAGATTCAGATGCCGTTCCATCATGGTGCGGGCCTGAACGGAGTTGTGGGATCGAATGGCTCGATAGATCTCGCGATGCATCTCGGCGGCCTCTTTCAGGTCTTGCGCCTTCTCGATGGTCTTTCTGCGGTTCTCGTAGAGATTCGCGGTAATGGTCTCCATCAAGGTCGCAAGGATGGGATTTCCGGCCGCGCGTGCAATTGTGCGGTGGAAGCGGACATCGTGGATGAGGTATTCCTGTGGATCGTCGAGAGTGGCATACATCTCTGCAACCTCCTCGGCTAGCTCGGCGAGGTGCTCGTCTGTAGCGCGCTCCGCGGCAAGAGCAGCGACGTTGGACTCGATGACGAGGCGCGCCTCGAACATCTGCCAGGCAAGAAAACCGTGCAGCACACCGAGTACGGAGAGGGAGCTGGAGTCGAGTGCAGGCGGACCGGAAGAGACGAAGGTTCCCGCGCCGTGACGACTTTTGAGGACACCCATCGCGGAGAGGAAACCGATGCCGGCGCGCAGGCTGGAGCGGCTGATCTTAAGCTTGCGGGCAAGTTCTCGCTCGGGAGGGAGGCGGTCGCCAGAATGCACCTCGCCACTGGCGATGAGGGACTGAACGTGTTCGACAACCTGCATGGTGAGTTGGCTGTGCGCTGTGGCCCCGCCGTCTTGCTCGATTCCCCTTTTTTTCACGCTGTGCGACTCCCCTTGCGCTCAAGTTGAAGCAGAGTACCACGCTGCAAACGGGCCAGCGTCGGGATTGCGAGGACCGAGACCTTAGATCGTCTCCATATTCCGAACCTCCCCCAGGCGCGGCACGAGGAGTTGGAAGATTGCCAGAGCAATGACGTAAGCGGAACTGGCGAGCAGGAAGATCAGCAGGGGATGGAGCGAGAAGAAGTTCGAGACTAGCCAGGTAAAGAGCGCTCCGCCGACCGCGCCGACTGCTCCGCCGATGCCGACAACGGTAGAGATTGCGGTGGAAGGAAACATGTCAGTAGGGGTGGAAAACAGGTTAGCGGACCAGCCCTGATGCGCGGCGGCCGCGAGCGAGAAAAGCGCGATGGCGGGCCAAGCGTTCGCAGGAAAGAGCACATGCATATGCGGCACGAGCATGATGGGAAGAACGGCGACGGCGCAGATCAGAAGAGCGAACTTGCGGCCGCTGTTAACGGTGTGCCCGCGCTTCATCCACATGCCGGAGAGCCATCCACCCGCGATAGAGCCGACGCTCGAGACGCTGTAGATGACGATGAGCGGGTACTTGGCGTGGTTGAGATCGAGACCGTAGTTTTCGTTGAGGAACTTAGGAAGGTAGAAGAGATAGAACCACCAGATGGGGTCGGTAAACCCTTTGGCTATGGAGAAGGCGTAGAGGCCGCGATTGCGGAAGAGTCTGCCGAGCAGCGGACCTCCCTGTGTGACAGGGGCGAGAAGCTCCTGCGAGACAGTTGCGGCGCGGCGCAGGCGATTGTACGGAAACAGCACCCAGACAAGAAGCCAGCAGATGCCCATGGACCCTGTGCAGAGAAAGGCCGATCGCCAGCCAAAGCGCGCCGTTACAGCAGCGATGAGAATGGGCGCGATGAAGAAGGAGGCGTTGGTGCCAGAGTTGAAGAGGCCTGTGGCGAGGGCCCGTTCTTCGCTGGGAAACCACTCGGTCGTGGCCTTGATGGCGGCAGGGAAGTTGCCGGCCTCTCCGATGCCGAGCAACGCGCGCGCGATGCAGAAGCCGACGACCGATGCGACCAGCGCATGGCTCATGGAAGCGCAGGCCCAGATGAGGATGGCAGCCGCGTAACCGATCTTTGTACCCACTTTGTCGATCAGACGTCCCGCAGTGAGGAGACCGATGCCGTAGGCAATCTGGAAGCTCTCGATGATGTGACCGTAGTTCAGGTTGTAGGCGGCTTGAAGTCTGGGGTCGAGATTGGGGACCCAGCCCATGAAGGGAAGATGGAGGAGCGGCTCGATGAGCGAGAGGACAGAGCGGTCCATGTAGTTGATGGTGGTCGCGGCAAAGAGCAGTGCGCAGACGAACCATCGGACATTGAATTTGGCCGGATTGGAGGAGAAGAAGCTCGGATCAGACCGGCTTGCGAATTGGATCGGCATTTAGTTCAAACTCCCGCTTAATCCCAAAGGATGGTCCCAGGAGATGCCGCCAGGTGGGTCGGTTTGCTGAGCATGATGTTGAGGATAGCCTCTGCCGGGCTATAGGTGTCAAGGGTAGCGGCTTGCGGCCTGTCACGGTGAGCCACGCGGGAAGTTGAGCGAGGTATGATCGCTGAGATGAGCGAAGGAGTGGCGGAGCATTCGGGGATAGCAGGGATGATGGCCCGGCTGCGCGCAGGCGATGTCCGGGTGATGGCGCGCGCCGTGTCGATGATGGAGGATGGGACCGCGCTGGGGGCGGTGTTGGCCTCAGCGTGCCGGAAGGCTGGGGGGCGTGCGTTGCGGGTGGGCGTGACGGGCCCGCCAGGAGCGGGGAAGAGCACGCTGATCGACCATATGGTGCGCTGGTTGAGGGCGGATGGGCAGACGGTAGGGGTCGTTGCAGTCGATCCGTCGAGCCCGTACACGGGTGGAGCTTTGCTGGGAGACAGGATCAGGATGCAGGGATTCGCTGGAGATCCAGGGGTGTACATCCGCAGCATGGCGTCTCGTGGCGCGATGGGCGGATTGGCGCGGGCGGCGGCGGATGTTTGTGCGGTGCTGGAGGCAGCGGGTCGGCAGACGCTTGTGATCGAGACGGTGGGGGTGGGACAGGATGAGGTCGAGGTCATCGGACTGGCGGACGTGACCGTGGTGGTGCTGGTGCCAGGGATGGGCGACGAGGTGCAGAGCCTGAAGGCCGGAGTGATGGAGATCGCCGACGTGTTTGTGGTGAACAAGGCCGATCGCGGCGGCGCGGAGCAGGTAGAGCAGGAGATCGTTGCCATGCAGAGGCTCGGGGAGTTTGAGGACGCGGCTCCGGTGGTGCGGACGGTGGCAAGCACGGGTGAGGGTGTGGCGGAGTTGATGGAGATGGTGCGGCGGTGTGCGTTGCGGAAGAGGGATACGAAGTTGCGATGGGAGGAAGACCGCGGCGGGTTGGCCGATCTGCGACTGGATCACCTCGGTGTGGCGGTGAAGAGCATTGAGGCGGCGCGCGGTTTCTATGAGGCGCTTGGATTGCGGGTGAGCCACGAAGAGGTCGTTGAGCATGAGCAGGTGAAGACGGCGATGTTGCCGCTGGGGGACAGTCGGATCGAATTACTGGAGGCGACCGAAGAAGACTCTACGATCGGCAGGTTTTTGGCGAAGCGTGGCGAGGGGCTGCATCATGTCGCAGTGAATGTTGATGCGATCGATGCGATGTTTGCGAAGTTGAAGGCGGAAGGAGTTCGGCTGGCGAGCGATGCGGTTCGCAGGGGGGCCGGGGGCCACCGGTATTTTTTTGTGCATCCGGCGAGTACGGGTGGCGTGCTGCTTGAGATCGTAGGCGATGAGCCATCGCGAGATGAGGTAAGAGCCTGATGCGTTTGTTGCTGATCCATACCGCGGGAGCGGAGGGAAGCGTGGCGCTGGTGGATAGCGCCGCGACGCCGCCCATCGTGGCTACAGAAACGCTGCCGGGGCGGAGTTCCTCTGAGCAACTTGTACCTGCCGTTCGCAGGCTGATGCGACCTGCGGGTTGGAGCCCCGATGGACTTGCCGTGATCGTCGTTGTGCACGGACCCGGGTCGTTCACCGGGTTGAGGGTAGGGCTGAGCGCAGCGAAGGGATTGAGTGAGGCGACAGGAGTGCCGTTGATTGCAGTTTCGCGTCTGGCGTTACTGGCCGCCGCCGTTGGTGGCGACGGCACGGTTCATGCGGTGCTGAATGCGGGGCGGGGCGAGTTTTACCATGGGGAGTACGTGGGGTGGAGGTGTGTGCGGGAGAGGTTGGTTGCGCTTGGCGATCTGATGTCGTCGATTGCCGGAGGCGTGGTGGTCGTCTGCGAGCCAGCAGTTGCTGAGGCCCTGGTTGCGCTGCAACCTAGACTGGTGGTCGAGCCGAGCGCGGGAGCCGCATTGCCAATAGTGCTCAAACGGATCGCTCTGCGCGAGTTTGACGATGGGAGATTGCTGGATGCGAACTATCTGCGCCGGACAGATGTCGAGATCTACGCGAAGCCGGCGGCGGCGAGAGAGGCGTGTTGAATCGAGTCGTGGTGCGGAATGCCACCGCTGCGGACCTTCCCGAGGTGGTCCGCCTGGAGCGAGGCATCACGGAGGCTCCGCACTGGGCGGAAGCGGAGTACATGTCCATGCTTAATCAGGGGAGCGCGGACGATGCTGTGAGACGGTGCTTCCTGGTTGCTCAAGTGGCTGGGCGGCTGGTCGGCTTTGCGGTGGGTCGGGCCGCAGGCAGGGAAGTCGGGGGATTCGCGGAGTTGGAGACGGTTGTGGTGGAGCCTGCGTCGCGGCGGGCTGGCGTGGGGAGGGCGCTTTGTGAAGGCGTGGTTGCCTGGTGCTTGGATCTGGGACTTGGCAGGCTGGAGCTTGAGGTCCGAGCAGGGAGCGCCGGCGCGATCGCGCTTTACCGGAGCTTGAAATTTGTGGCGGTTGGAAGCAGGCCCGGATACTACCGGGACCCCGACGAGGATGCGCTGTTGATGGAGTTAGAGTTTGCACGCCGACCTTGCGATGGAGCGGGGCTATAATTCAGCGGTTGGGCTTACGCCCCATCGGCGGAGTGTTGGGTGCGTATTGGCGGAACCGAGCATGACGTCACTTTAGATTGCCTTCTGGAGAATGCTGTGCGAGTGGGTCTGATGACGCGCGAATACCCTCCGAATGTCTACGGCGGGGCTGGAGTTCATGTTGAATATCTGAGCCGTGAGCTTGCGAAGAAGGTCGACGTAGAGGTGCATTGCTGGGGCGATCAGTCCCTGGACGAAGGGCATCTCCATGTGCGGGGTTCGCAGCCATGGTCTTTGCTCAGCGAAAGCACGCAGGGCAAGTACAAGACTGCGTTGGAAGCGCTCAGTCTGAATCTCGCACAGATGGAGCAATTGGCGGAAATCGACATCGTGCATACCCACACCTGGTATGTTTCCATGGCGGGTTTTTTGGCGAAGAAGTTGTTTGACATTCCGTTCGTGCTCACGACGCACAGCCTGGAGCCGCTTCGCGCCTGGAAGGCTGAGCAACTCGGCAGTGGGTATGCGATGAGTTCGTGGATGGAGCGGACGGCGATTCTAGATGCGGATGCTGTGATTGCGGTTTCGAAGGGCACGAAAGAGGACATTCTGCGCGCTTATCCTGAGGTCGACGCGGACCGTGTGCATGTGATTTACAACGGCATCGACCTGGACGAATATCGAAAGACCAATGACACCTCAGCATTGATCAAGTATGGCGTCGATCCTTCGTTGCCGTACGTACTGTTTGTGGGTCGAATCACACGGCAGAAGGGTGTCACTCATCTGGTGGACGCGGTGCGCTACCTCCCTGCGGGAACTCAGGTGGTGCTTTGTGCGGGAGCGCCCGACACCCCCGAGATCGCGATGGAGATGCGGGAGAAGGTAAACGAAGCAATGAAGCTGAATCCGCGGGTGGTGTGGATTGAGAAGATGGTGACGAAGGCGGAGGCCATCCAGCTTTACAGTCATGCCAGCGTGTTCTGCTGTCCGTCCGTGTACGAACCGTTTGGCATCATCAATCTTGAAGCGATGGCGTGCCGCGCGCCTGTGGTTGCGAGCGCGACGGGAGGAATTCTCGAAGTGGTCGTCGATGGGAAGACCGGGTACCTGGTACCCTTCGAGCGGGATCCGGTCACGCATTTTCCGTCCGATCCTGATCGATTTGCTCGCGACCTTGCAGTAAAGATCTCCGAACTGCTCGCCGACCCTCCCAAGGCCGCGTTGTTTGGAGAAGCAGGACGCAAGCGGGTGGAAGAGACCTTTGCGTGGTCCGCGATCGCCGGTCAGACGATTCAACTTTATGAGGAATTGATCAACGCGCGCTAGAGTTCGAGCCAATCGCGGAAGACAATTCCTGCTATGGCATTCTTATGCACCGGCGGCGAGGACGATGAGGGACTGCGATCTTGCGGGATAGGAAAGCGGCAGAAGTTCTTTCCGTGGTAGGAGACTATGGCAGTACGCAAAGAGACGAAGAGACTTTATCTAATTCCCGTGCTGTCGAAGGCGCTGGATATTCTAGAGCTGCTGCAGGCGGAAAACCAGCCGATGAGTTTGGAAGCGGTTCACCGGCAGACACGCATCTCGAAGACGACGGTGTACCGCGTACTCAAGACGTTTGTGCATCGCGGGTACCTGTCTCAGTCGCCGGATGGACTGTATCGGCAGGTGACGCGGCCGAAGAAGATTCGGTTCGGGTTTGGCGGACAGAGCGCGGAGATGCCGTTTTCCGTTGAGGTAACAGAGAGTTTGAAGAACGCGGCGGTGGCGGTAGGTGTGGATCTGCTGATTCTGGACAACCAGTACGATGCGGCTACGGCGCTGAGGAATGCGGAGCAGTTTGTAAGCAGTAAAGTCGATTTGGTGATCGAGTTTCAAGTGGAGCAGGAGGTTGCGCCGATCATTGCGGACAAGATTGCAGAGGCGAATATCCCTCTGATAGCAATCGATATTCCGCATCCTCATGCGACGTACTTTGGCGTCGATAACTACCGGGTTGGCATGGAGGCGGGGGAACTGCTGGCGGCCCATGCCACTTCGAAGTGGGGCGGCAAGGTGGATTGGGTGCTGGGGCTTGACCTTCCCGAGGCCGGACAACTGGTGCAGAGCCGAACTACGGGAGCGTTCGAAGGCGTGCGTAGCGTAATGCCCGAGCTTCCCGTGGAGGCCTATGTGAGGATCGATGGGCGAGGAATGCGGGATCGGAGCAGGAAGCTGGTGTCGGATTTTCTGCAGCGGCATCCGAAGGACAAGAGGATCTTGATTGCCGCCGCGACGGACTCGAGCGCGTTGGGCGCGGTCGATGCGACGCGGGAGCAGCGGCGGGAGAAGCATGTGGCGATTGTGGGGCAGGACTGCATTGCCGAGGCGGTGCAGGAGATGCGGCGGGACCGGTCGCCGATGATTGGGTCGGTCTCGCACGAGACGAGTTCTTACGGACCTAGCCTGATTCATCTGGGACTCTCGCTGCTGCGCGGTCAGACGGTGCCTCCGTATAACTATGTGGCGCATAGGATGGTGACGCGGGACTCGTTGTTATAGCTTGCATGCGAGACCCGGAGTCTTTTCCATGCTGAAAGTTTTGGCTGCGATGGCGGCTAAGTTTCATAAAGGGAATCATTGCTCTATTGGTCAACCGTGTGGAATGATGGTCGAGTCTAGGCATGACCGGCCGGATAGGAGACTCACAGATGACTGTGCAGAGTGGCCTTCGACTTCTCGACGATCGTTGGGACGAGATGGTTGCGTCGAAGCTGGATGAACCGGAGTTGCTGCGTTACCGTTCGAATCTACTGGGGTCCGATCTGCGCATCACGAACTTTGGTGGCGGTAATACGAGCTCGAAGCTGGAGCAGGTGGATCCGTTGGATGGCAAGACGAAGACGGTTCTCTGGGTGAAGGGAAGCGGGGGCGATCTGGGCAGCATACAGCGGGCGGGATTTGCCACGCTGTATCTAAATAAACTGCTGGCTCTGGAGAGAGCGTATCGCGGGGTGGAGTTGGAAGATGAGATGGCGGACCTGTATCCCCTATGCACGTTTGGGAGCAATCCCGTGGCGGCTTCGATCGATACGCCGCTGCACGGGTTTTTACCGTTTGTCCATGTGGATCATCTGCATCCGGACTGGGGGATCGCACTGGCGGCTTCGGCCAACGGCAAGATTAAGGTGCAGGAGTTCAATAAGGAATTTGGTCATAAGCTAGTGTGGCTGCCGTGGCAGAGGCCGGGGTTTGAGCTTGGCATGATGCTGAGGAGGATCGTCGAGCAGACGCCGGGATGTGATGGTGTAGTGCTGGGCGGACACGGGTTGTTCACCTGGGGCAATACGCAGCGTGAGAGCTATCTGAACACGATTACGATCATCGACCAGCTTGGGCAGTTTATTGAGCGGCATGGTTCGGTCGCGGGACACGAGCATTTCGGTGGCGCGAAGGTGGCGGCGCGGGAAGATCGTGCGGCGATTGCGCTTTCGTTGATGCCGTATCTGCGCGGGGCTGTTTCGCGAAAGCAGCGATGGATCGGGAGTTTCTCTGATTCGCGGGAGGTGCTGGATTTTGTGAACTCAGAGAGCGCTGAGAGATTAGCGCATCTGGGTACGAGTTGTCCGGACCATTTTGTACGGACGAAGATCCGGCCGATGTTTCTGAAGTGGAATCCTGCAACAGAGCCGGCGCAACTGAAGGAACTTGTTTGGACCTCGCTTGACAGCTATCGCGCTGAGTATGCAGCGTACTATGCGACACACGCGCTGCCCGACTCGCCTGCATTGCGCGATGCGAGCCCGGCAGTGGTGCTGGTGCCGGGTGTGGGGATGTTCAGCTTTGGCAAGAGCAAGGCGGAGTCCCGGATTACAGGCGAGTTTTACATCAATGCCATCGGCGTCATGAAAGGTGCAGGTGCGCTGGGTGCTGGCACGGAATGTAGGGAGATTCCGCAGGCGGGACCGGCGGCGACGGCCGAGCAGTTTTCCGTGTACCGGAATTATGTGGCGCTGCCGCAGAGCGAGGCGTTCCGGATCGAGTACTGGCGGTTGGAGGAGGCGAAGATTCGCCGTCAGCCGCCGGAGAAAGAGCTGAGCCGCCGCATTGCGCTGGTTGTTGGCGGTGGCAGCGGGATCGGACGTGAGGTTGCGCTGCTCGCTGCGGAGCGTGGATCGCATGTAATGGTCGCGGACCGCGATGTTGCCGGCGCAGAGAAGGTCGCTGAAGAGGCGAGGGCGATTGCGGGCAAAGAGACGGTGAGCTGGACGGGCATTGACATTCGCGACCGAACTGCGATCAAGACCGCGCTAGACGCTACGGTCAGGCAGTTTGGTGGAATCGATATTCTGATTAATACGGCGGCGCTGTTTCCGTCTTCACCGGATGGAACGATCAGCGATGTACAGTGGGCGCTGACCCTGGAGGTGAATGTTACGGCGAACTATCTGCTGGTGGATGAGGCTGCAAAGATTTTTTCTGAGCAGGGCATTGACGGAAGCGTGGTGCTGACGAGCTCGGCGAACGCTGTGGTGGCCAAGCGCGGAAGTGAGGCATATGACGTGAGCAAGGCCGCGCTGAGTCATCTGATTCGCGAGCTGGCCGTGTCGCTTTCGCCGAAGGTGCGGGTGAATGGGATCAGTCCGGCCACAGTGGTAAAGGGTTCCACGATGTTTCCACGCGACCGGGTGATCGCTTCGTTGAAAAAGTACAAGCTGCCGTTTGAGGAAGCGATGAATGACGAAGAGCTGCGCGGTGTGCTGGCGCAGTTCTACGCGACACGAACTCTGACGCACCAGGCGATCGATCCGAAGGACTGCGCGCAGGCGATCCTGTTTCTCGCGGGGCCGCAGGCGCGATGCACGACGGGGCATTTGATTCCCGTGGACGGCGGACTGACGGAAGCGTATCTGCGATAGGACGCCTGATGGTGAACGTTATGCCCGACATGGTGTTGCTGCCTGGTGACCGGCGCGCTTTAATCGCGGTGGATCTAGGGGCTGAGAGCTGCCGGGTCTCTTTGTTGCGGTGGATTTCCGGTGGGCCTTCGATTTCGTTGGTGCATCGGTTTGCCAATGCTCCATATGAGGGGGACGGAGATCTGCGGTGGAATCTGGCGATGATCGAGGGCGGGTTGGAGTCCGGACTTCGCAAGTGCGCGGCGATCGCGGAGGAGGGTGTCCGGTCGATTGCAGTGGATGGCTGGGCGGTGGATTATGTCCAGGTGGATGAGCGTGGATTGGCACTGGCCAATCCGTTCTGCTATCGCGATGAGCGGACGATCCTGGCGGAACAGGCGCTGCATCGCAGGATCAGCCCCGGGAGGCTGCGTGAACTTACCGGGGTACAGTTGCAGCGGATCAATACGTTGTACCAGTTGTATGCCGACAGGCTTGGAGGTATGGCGAGGGGTCAGCGGTGGCTGAATCTGCCCGAGTATGTTCTGTCGCGGCTGGGTGGGGCACGGGTGGCCGAGTTGACGAATGCGACGCATGGCGGGATGGTGGAGCTTGGCAAAGGGCAGTGGTGCCGGGAGATCTTTCAGGCTGCAGGGTTGGATAGGTCGGCTGCGCCGAAGATCGTGCCTCCCGGGACTGTGTTGGGCAGGCTGTGCGGGCCGCTGGCGGAGTTGCCGGCGCTTCGGGATGTAGTGCTGATTGCCCCGGCGTGTCACGATACGGCGTCGGCGATTGCGGGCATTCCGGCTTCCGGGAATGATTGGGCTTATATCAGTTCGGGGACGTGGTCGCTGGTGGGGACGGTGGTGGAGCATCCGGTCCGCGATAAGGCTACGTCGGAGGAGAACTTTACCAATCTGAGCGCAGTGGGAGGGCGGATATGCTTTCACAAGAATGTGAATGGGATGTGGTTGATTCGGCAGTGTATGGACGCCTGGGCGGCGGAGGGGCGTCTTTGGACCGTGCCTGAGCTGGTGGCGGACGCGGAGACGGTGGCCACGCCGGAGGGACTGCTGGATGTGGATGATGCCGATCTGTTGCTGGCGGGGCGGATGCCGCATCGGATTACTGCGCAGAGGATGCGGAAGGGCTTCGAGGCGCTGGATGAGAGGGCGGAGAACGCTCCGGCGTTTGCGAGCTTGATCTTTCACAGTCTGGCGGCACGGTATGCGGAGGTGCTGGACCGGGTGAGGTTTCATACCGGCAAGAGTTTGACGCGGCTGTTTGTGGTGGGCGGGGGGAGCCAGAATGCGTTGCTGAATCGGCTGACCGAGGAAGCTTCCGGGCTGGAGGTGATCCGTGGCGCCGTGGAGAGTTCGACGGTGGGAAACTTTGCGGTGCAGCTGGGGGTGCTCGAGGGAAGCCGGAATGGCGTGGCGGGGGCGGATGCAGCGGAGGTTTCGCGATGGGCCGGGCTGCTCGCGGCGATTTTGTAGCGGCTCTGGCATGGACCCCCTCTCCCCCCTGCAATACTGCGCAAATTCTTCATAAAATGAGGCTTAGGCTTGGAACCCAGTTGTTGTGTGCACTCCCAGGGATTACTTCCGGGTCCCTTCGGAAGTGACGAGCGGTTAAAAACGCAAAGCCCCAAGCGGACGGCCTGGGGCTTTGAAAGTGCTTTACTACAACCATTATAACGGATCGAGTGAAACTACTACGCCACCCCGTAAGTGCCGATAGCACTGCTAGTTATGCAGTTTTGCCACTTGACAACCTGAAATCCGGCTTTAAAAGCCGGGAGGATTCTCCCGGGCCACGTTGAAGTGGCGTTCGAAGGCGAGGCCGGCGTTGGCAAGGGTGCCCTCGTCGAAGAGGCGGCCGATGAGGGTGACGCCGTGCGGGACGCGGCGGGGTGGGGAAAACTTCGGCAGGGGATGGGCAGGGTCTGGAGCCCAGTCGCTCCGGGCTTCCGAGACTTCGACGAAGCCGGCGCGGAGTGTGAGGGAGGGGTGGCCGGTGAAGTTGGTGAGGGTGAGCATCTCGTCACGGAGGGAGGGGACGAGGAGCAGGTCGACTTCGGTCATGATGCGGGCCATCTCGACGGCGACCCTGCGTCGGAGGCGGTCGGCCTGGACGTAGTCGACGGCGGAAAGAAACCGGGACTGGCGGAAGGTGTTGGGCCAGGCGTCGGGCTCCTGAGATTTGAGGGTGTCGATCTGGTGGTTGAGGGTGATCTCTTCGAAGGCTGCTGCGGACTCGGCGAAGAGGATGAGGTCGAGGTTGTCGTAGGGCCAGTCGGGGAGTGACACTTCGACCGGGGTCATATCGAGGGTTGGAAGCGCAGCGAGGGCGGCGCGGTCGACGCCGGTGGCGGGGTTTTCCTTCATCCACTGGGGGAAGTAGCCGACCTTGAGGCCGGTGACCGGCTTTGCCGCGTCGAAGTTGAGTTTGCTGGGGACGCAGGAGACGTCTTTGCCGTCGGGGCCGGTAATGGCGTTGAGGACGAGCATGGTGTCTTCGACGGTGCGGGCCATGGGGCCGAGTTTGTCGAGCGACCAGCAGAGGGTCATGGCACCGGTGCGAGGAACGCGGCCGAAGGTGGGGCGCAGGCCGGTGACGCCGCAGCGCATGGAGGGGCTGACGATGCTGCCTCCCGTTTCGGAGCCGATGGCGAAGGCGACCAGGCCGGCGGCGGTGGCGGCTCCGGGGCCGGCGGAGGAGCCTGAGGAGCCCTCTTCAAGGAGCCAGGGATTTTTTGTCTGGCCGCCGAACCAGACGTCATTCAGGGCGAGGGCGCCGAGGGAGAGCTTGGCGATGAGGACGGCTCCGGCGGCGTTGAGGCGTTCGGTGACGGTGGCGTCGGCGGCGGGGACGCGGTGCTCGAAGGGTTCCGCTCCCCAGGTGGTGGGGATGTTGGCCGTGTCGAGGAGATCCTTTGCACCCCATGGGATGCCGTGGAGGGGGCCGCGGTAGTGGCCGGCGGCGATTTCGGCGTCGGCGGCCTTCGCCTGCTGGAGCGCGTGGTCGCGGGTGAGGGTGATGACGGCGTTTACCTTCGGGTTGAGGCGGTCGATGCGGGCCAGATAAATTTCGGTGAGGCGGGTGCTGGTGAGCTTGCCGGTTTCGATCCAGCGGGAGAGATGGTGCACCGGGGCGAAGGCGATGGCTTCGTCGGTAGTGGGGAGTGGGATGTCTGACTTCGTGGCGATGAAGCGGTTTTCGGCCGGGCCGGGGTTAGTTCCAGGCAGGGCGGAGTGGACCGTCGAGTAGGGTGCGATGGTGTCGGGGATGGGGACCTTGCGGGGGCCAACGCGGCGCTCGTAGAGAGGCGCCATGGCGGAGCGCCAGTTGCCGGCGGCCTGGGCACGATCTTTTTCGGTGAGGGGAAACTGGACGAGCTTTTCGGCCTCGGCGAAGGTGGTGACGGTGACCTCCGGGCCGAAGGCGGGTGAGGTGCCGAAGGCTGGCGGTGCTCCGGGAGTGGCCGGGGTGGCGGGAGTTTGCGCTTTGGCGGCGGAGGCGAGCAGGGCGAGTGTGCTTTGGGTCAGGAATTCTCTGCGGGATTTCGACATGGGTTTCCTCTGGGGAGGATTGTAGCGGGTGGGTTGGGGAAGGCTTAGCACCGATTTACGCCGATGACACCGATAGGAGCGAGGCTTTTCCCGTGTCTAGTCGGGGACCTGCCAGCCTACGGGAGTCTGAGCGAGGGTGGCTTTGGCGGTGGCCTGGCCGCTGGTGGCGAGGGCCATGGCGGGAAAGGCGGCCTGGACCTCATGGGTCTGGGCCCAGACGGGGACGTCCTCCATCTTGTAGTGATAGGTGACGACGGTGGTCTTGAAGCCGTTCGCTACTGCGAGCGGAGAACTGCTGTCGATGCTGACGACCACGCGGTGGCCATAGCAGAAGTGCGGGGCGTAGCGGGCGCCGGCGGTGGAGGGGAGATAGCGCGCGGTGCGCACGCCGGGGTCCAGGGCTTTTTCAAGCAGGGTGGCTTTGACGAGCGCGTCCATCTGCTTCATCTGATCCTTGTCACCGGTTTCGAGAGGGAAGCGCGCGTTGGGCAGGAGGCAGTCGGTGTGGTCGAGAAAGTATTTGTTCAGGCCGGTGGTGAAGTTGTTGTAATTAGGAGCCGATTTTCCCATGCTGTTGCAGGCGGTGAGTGGGAGTGCGAAGAGGAGGGCACACAATGTGATACCCGTTCGATTACAGAAAGACTGGACGTGCATGGTCGCTCCTTGAACTTTTTCGGCTTATGGCGGGTTAGATGCGGAAGTGGGGAGCGCGTGGGACAACTGCGTGGTCAGTCGGCGGCGGCGGCTGCCTGGGCGTCCATGGCGTCGAAGACTGGGTTCAGGTTTCCGATGGTCTTCATGCTTTTGAGGGTGGCAAGATTGTCCTGCACTTCCCTCCATTTGCGCGGAGTCTTTTTTGTGATAATCGGGGCGTTTGGATTGGCGTAGTAGGCGATGATATCGTGCTTGACCTGCGCCGGGATGGGGCGTTCGGAGTGCTCGGCCAGCTTTTCGAGGAGTCTGGCGAAGGTCTCGTCGGTGAGCCGATAGCCGCCGGGTTTGACGACAAAGCCGGTGTCGAGGTCGCGGTTGGGGAGATATCGCTGGATGGTGTCGAAGTGAGCCAGGGTATAGCGCACGGAGTTGATGGAATGGTTGACGCTCTTGATGTAGAGGTCTTCCGTCTGCACCTGGGGACCCTGTATGGCCAGGAGTTTTAGTGCGCCGACTTTGGGCAGAATGTAGATGAAGCCGGCGAAGATATGGGTGCCAATGCCGGGCGGGTTGCGAAACCGCTCCCAATCGTTGTCGGCCGATGCCTGGAGCAGGTCTTTGGTGAGGGTATCGAGTTCGGGGCTGGGGACGTCGGCGGGGAAGCTTTTTTTGTGCAGCACGACCTCGGCGCGCGCGATGTTGGGAAGGAAGCGGCGGGCGGCGAAGCGATAGACGCGGAGAGTGGCCTGGCGCGTGCCGATGATGTCGGGCAGATCGAGGCCGTAGGTTTCGAAGAATGCCTTGCGCAGGAGAGTGTTGGGAACGTTGAGGCCGACGTAGCGTAGGTAGGCGGAGGGGGCAAAGCGGAGTTTGCTGAGCTGGTTGACGTCAAAGGCGAACTCGGTCTGCACGTGGGCGTGGGGATCCTGAGCGTAGTTGACGACGGGGCCGAAGCGCTGCTGAAGAGTAGGGAACTGGATGGGAACGGAGAGGTTGACGGCGTCAGCGTGGCCGACGGTGTCGCCGACGAAGTGAGAGAGAGAGCCGATGGCAAAGGCAAGCTCGTTGGGGGTTTGCGCGTTGCGGATGAGGGCGAGGACGAAGTCGCCGGAGCGGACGTAGTGGGTGAGATCGGAGAAGAACTTGTTGCCGAAGGGGTAGTAGCCGAAGTCCTGGATGGCGCAGCCGCCGTAGGCATAGCCGTGCGCGGTGTGGATCTGCTCCTCGGTGAGGTTGGGATAGTGCTTGAGCAGGATGGGGCGGATGGATGCCTTCCAGGCGAGGTCGATGATCTCCTCGTGGGTCTGGATGGAGTAGGGGACGGCAGGCGTGGCCGCGAGTAGAAGCGCCAGGAGGGAGATGGTCTTGAGTAAGGTTCTTTGGAGTCGAGTGCGAATGATGTTTTTCCTCTGGCCAGGTGCGGGCTGCAGCGCCTGTATCAGGTTACATAGATGCGCAGGCGCAGGGAAGAGCTAAGCTGGCAGGAGGAGCAGGGTATGCGAACGGGAGCGCGGCGATGGGTGAGGTATGCGGTTGGAACGGCGGCGTTTGCGGTGCTCGCGTGGGTGTGGCACTTCGGGACGAGGCAGTCGGGCGGGTTGACTCCGATGCAAGAACGGCGAGCGATTCCGGATCTGGTGATGACAGAGCTAAATGGCGGAGAGTGGCGGCTGGCGGATCATCGCGGGGAGGTGGTGGTGGTGAACTACTGGGCGAGCTGGTGCGGCCCTTGCTGGGAGGAGACGCCGGGGTTAGTGCGGGTGGCGCAAAAGCTGGCGCCGCAAGGGCTGGCAGTGGTGGGGGTTGCGATGGATGAGGGTGGAACGGCTAACGTGCGGGAGTTTGTGGAGAAGTTTCAGGTGCCGTACCCGGTTACGCTGCCTCCGCACCTGTCGCAAATGGCCTACGGCATGATGGGTCTGCCTACGACGGTGTTGGTGGACCGGCAGGGCAGGGTGGCGAAGACGTATGTGGGCGCGGTGCGGCAGGCGGACCTGGAGGAGGATGCAGGGCAGCTGCTGGCGGAGCATTGATGGTGGATGGCCGGGCGCGATCAGAGAGCGATGACGGTCCCGACGATGGTGCCGCAGAGATCGCAAAAGGTGATGCGTACGGTTTGCGCGCCGAAGTCCTGATCTGTGTGGATGAACCGGATACCGTCGCACTTCGAGCACGTTGGGACGGTCGTGGGCTTTGCTGTCGAATTGGACCCTGAGACGGCTTTATAACTCATGTCAGTCGGCATCGTGGTTTGGATGCAAGCTGGCACGCAAATGTTCGCTGGACGTCATAGCGAGTGTGGAGAGCATTGAGACGAGGTGACTTCGGCCCTTTACTCGCTGAGGATCTGGGGCCGGGTGTCTAAGTCTTCGCCGAAGAGGAAGCGTTCGACGAGCATACAGAAGATGTGCTCAAGCGCGAGGTGCGACTCCTGGATGTTCATCGTTACGTTCGAGGGGATGATGAGGTTGTGGTCGCAGAGGGGGCTCATCTGACCGCCGCCGTTGCCGCTGAGGCCGATAGTGGAGATGCCGATTTTTCTTGCCTGATGGAGGGCGTTGATGATGTTCGCGGAGTTGCCGGAGGTGGAGATGCCGAGGAAGACGTCGCCGGGCTGGGCGAGGGCCTCGAGCTGGCGGGAGAAGACCTGGGCGAAGCCGTAGTCGTTGCCGGCGGCGGTGAGGATAGAGGAGTCGGTGGTGAGGGCGATGGCGCGCATCGCGGGGCGGTCGACGGTGAGGCGGACGACGAACTCGGCGACGAGATGCTGAGCGTCGGCGGCGGAGCCACCGTTGCCGGCGACGAGGAGCTTGTGGCCGGTCCGGAGGGCGCGGGCGGTAAGGTCGGCTGCGGCGACGAGGGTGTCTGCGAGCTGTGGGTCTTCGAGAACGGCCTGCATGGTGGCGATGGATTGCGCGAGCTGCTTCTGGACGAGGTGCTTCATATGTCGGTGCTCCGGGATGCCGTGGGCTTCGTTCCGTGGACCTGGAGAGGATAAGCCGCCGATCCAATGATCCGGTATCAGCGTACAGGAGGATTGGATGCGGGGCCTCGTGCTTGCGCGATGAGAGGCGTTGCTGTTGGATGGTAAACATTGTGTGTCGAGGAGAGGGCATGAAGAGTTTTATCGGTGTGCTTGCGCTGAGTCTGGCGATGGGCGGATATGGTTTGGCGCAGGAGCCGGGTGCGCCCGTGGCGAAGGCGGTAATACCTCCGGGCAAGACGATGCTTTTATGGCCGGATGGTGCTCCCGGCGCGAAGGGCGATGCGGATATCGACAAGCCGACGTTGACGGTCTATCTGCCCACTGGGCCGAATGCGACCCGGACCGGCGTGGTGATCGCTCCGGGTGGAGGGTATGTGCACCTTGCCATCGCCAAGGAGGGCTCGGATTATGCGCAGTGGCTGAAGGCTCGCGGAGTGGCGGCGTTCGTCCTGCAGTACAGGCTGGGGCCGAAGTATCACTATCCGGCGGAGTTGGAGGATGCGCAGAGGGCGATACGGATGGTGCGGGCTCATGCGACGGAGTATGGAATCGATGCGGATCGCGTGGGGATGTGGGGATCTTCGGCGGGAGGGCATCTTGCGGCTACGGCGGGAACGCATTTCCATGCGGGCAAGCCGGCGGCTGTGGAGGCGATCGAACGTCAGGGCGACCGCCCGGATTTTCTGATTTTGGCGTATCCGGTGATCACGTTCGAGGCGCCGTCACTGCATCGCGGGTCGAAGCTGTATCTTCTCGGTGAACACCCGAATCCAAAGCTGGTGCGCTCGCTGTCAGACGAGACGCAGGTGACGAAGAGCACGCCACCTACGTTCTTGTTTGCAACGACCGACGACAAGACGGTGCCGGTGATGAACAGCGTGATGTTTTACTCGGCGCTGGTAAAGGCGGGTGTGCCGGCGGAGATGCATCTGTTTCAGCATGGAGGGCATGGAGCGGGCCTGGCGGCGGCGAATCCGGATCTGAACGTTTGGCCGGACCTGCTGGCGAGATGGATGCGAGAGCGTGGCTACATGGCAGCGGTTGCGCAGTGATACGGAGGAGACATGACCATGGAAGAGTTTGAGGCTGCGGGATCTGAGTCGTTGCATGGCGCACTGCTGGCGCTGTGGTGGGATGGGCACGGCGACTGGCAGGCGGCGCATGAGATCGCGCAGGACATAGATGATGCGGATGGGGCGTGGGTGCATGGTTATCTGCACCGCAAGCAAGGCGATGCCGGCAATGCGGCTTACTGGTACCGGCGTGCTGGAAGGTCCATGGGGACTGGAGACTTCCAGTTGGAACGGGAAGCGATTGTGCTCGAGCTGCTCGCACGTTAGTCGATCATGATGAGCAAGCCTTCCGAGGGGCGCAGTTCGACGAAGTTGCTCACGCGCTCCCCATGCCGGACAGCGTCGGTTGCTGCAAGGATATTCCCGGCTTCCGCGGAGGCCTGGACGGAAACATGACCGAGATTCAGCAGGATCAGGAAGCGGTCGTGGCCCGCGCTGCGTTCGTAGCGGAGCAGGTCTCCCTCGGCGGTGACGAGACGGATGTCGCCGTCAACCAGTGCCGGGTGCGTTCGTCTGAGGGCGATGAGTTTGCGATAGAGGTGGAGGATCGAGTTCCGATCCTGCTCCAGTGCTTCGACGTTGATGGTCGCGTGATCGGGGCCGAGAGGGAGCCAGGGTTTGGCCCGGGTAAAGCCTCCTAGCGGAGAGCCATCCCAGGGCATGGGAGTGCGCTCGGGGTCGCGGCCCACTCCGATTCCGGGCTGAAGTTTTTCCGCCGGATCCTGAATTTCGTCTGGCGGGATCGGTACATCGGTCAGGCCCAACTCTTCACCGTAGTACATGGTCAGGGTGCCGGGAAGTGTCAATAGCAGCATGGCTGCGAGGGGCGCCTGCCGGATGCCTGTTCTGGTCGCGAGGCGGCCCTGGTCGTGATTGCCGAGCACCCAGTTGGGCCACGCTCCCGGAGGCAGGACGCTCCTATAGCCGGTGATGACCTCTGCGAGAGAAGCGGCGTTCCATGCGCTCTGCAGCAGAAGGAAGTTGAAGGGCAGATTGGCTCCGTTCAAGTCCTGGCCGTAGTAGGCCATCAACTGCTCGGCGGTCAGGTAGATTTCGCCGATGAGGACGCGTTCGGAGTAGCTGTCGAGCACGGCTCGCATCTCGGCGACTACGGTGTGCACCTCGGGGCGGTTCGCGTTGTAAACCGGCAGCGCGCGATTGCCGGTGGTCTGTCCGGAAATGGGAGTGGGTGGATTGTCGCGGAACTGGTCGTCCTTGATCATCAGCCACATGACGTCGACGCGGAATCCGTCAACTCCCTTGCCGAGCCAGAAGCGGAGGGCGTCGTACATGGCTGTTCGCACCGCGGGGTTGCGCCAGTTCAGGTCTGGCTGCTCCTTGAGGAAGGAGTGGTAGTAGTGCTGGCCGGTGAGCGGATCGAACTGCCAGCCAGACCCTCCGAAGTGGCTCATCCAGTTGTTCGGCTCGTCGCGCCAGAGATACCAGTCGCGCTTTGCGCTGTCGCGGGAGGAGCGGCTATCGAGGAACCAGGGATGCTGGTCCGAGGTGTGATTGGGAACGAAGTCGAGGATGACCTTGAGGTTGCGGCGGTGCGCCTCTGCGAGCAGACGATCGAACTCCTGCATGGTTCCGAAGATTGGATCGATGCTGCAGTAGTCGGCCACATCGTATCCGAAGTCGGCCATCGGCGAACGATAGATCGGCGTGACCCAGACGGCATCGACGCCGAGGTGCGCCAGATAGTCAAGCCGTTGCAGGATGCCGTTGAGATCGCCGATGCCGTCCGCGTTGCTGTCCTGGAAGGAGCGCGGATAGATCTCGTAGACGAGCGCGGATTTCCACCAGACGGTTTCGTGCATTTAGCATTGCTCCCTGGAAGGTATTGGAACCTAGGGCTGGGCTCCGTTGCGTGTACTTTAGACTATGAAACTGCCGCGTGTGATCGCAGTGAAATTGAGGTTTGATCTGAATGAAAGCATTACTTCTCTCGGAGTACAGCAATCTGCAGATGAAGGATCTTCCGAGTCCGGTGCCGGGCCCGGATGAACTGCTGATTGAGGTAGCGGCGTGTGGCATCTGCGGAAGCGATGTGCATGGATACGACGGCTCAACCGGGCGACGCATTCCGCCGATTGTGATGGGACATGAGGCGGCCGGGGTTGTGTCTGCGGTGGGCGCGGAGGTCAGGGGATTTGCGCCGGGCGATCGCGTTACGTTCGATTCAACGGTGTTCTGTGGGGCTTGCGATTACTGTTTGAAAGGCGAGGTGAACCTGTGCAATCGGAGGCAGGTGATCGGCGTCTCGTGCGGAGAGTACCGGCGCGCAGGGGCGTTTGCGGAGTTTCTGACGGTGCCCGCGCGTGTGGCCTACCACCTTCCGAAGACTCTCTCGTTTGCGGAGGCGGCGATGCTGGAGGCTGTGTCCGTCGCGCTGCATGGTGTGGCCGTGACGGAGATGAAGGGCGGTGAAACGGTTCTTGTGATTGGAGCGGGAATGATCGGCCTGCTGCTGTTGCAGGCTTCGCGGGCGGCTGGCGCTTCGCGTGTGTTCGTTTCCGATGTGGACACTACGCGGCTGAAGCTTGCGGATGAGCTGGGAGCGAGTGAGACGTTTGTTGCGCCGGGCGTTGCTTTGGTCGAAGAGGTGTTGCGGCGAACCGAAGGAAGCGGAGTGGATGTGGTGCTGGAGGCGGTCGGTCGCGAGGAGACGATTGCCACCGGAATCGATTGCGTACGCAAGGGTGGAACGGTGACGCTGGTGGGCAACATCTCTCCACAGGTTGGGCTGCCGCTGCAGAAGGTGGTGTCGCGCCAGATACGCCTGCAGGGATCGTGCGCTTCGGCGGGAGAGTATCCGGAGGCGATGCGGCTGATGGCCGAGGGCAGGATCAAGGTTGCACCGCTGATTACGGCGGTAGCTCCGTTGAGCGATGGACCGGCGTGGTTTGAACGGCTTCATGCGCGCGAGCCGAATTTGATGAAGGTAGTGCTCGATCCGCGGAGTCAAGTGACATCAGAAAAGTCCGGTGAGGCGCGATGACTGCAAAGCTTTTCGATCTGACAGGACAGGTAGCTTTGATTACTGGAGCGAGCCGTGGGCTGGGGCAGTACTTCGGCCGCGCGCTGGCCTCAGCGGGAGCGGACCTGATTGTGACGAGCCGCCGCAAAGACGACCTGATGCCATTTGTGTCTGAGATCGAGAGCCTTGGACGGCGCGCGATTCCGCTGGAGCTGGATGTGCGCAGCCGCGAAAGTATTGAGGCCATGGCGGCGGCTGCGGAGGCGAGCGTGGGTCGAATCGACATCCTCGTCAACAATGCAGGATGCAATGTGAGGAAGCCTGCATTCGAGGTGACGTGGGAGGATTGGAACCTGATCCTGGAGACGAATCTGCGCGGGAGCTTCTTTGTGGCGCAGCAGATCGCAAAGCAGATGGTGAAGCACGGCTATGGGCGCATCGTGAATGTGGGATCGGTCACGAGCGTCTTTGGCTATGCGGGGCTGGCACCCTATACCGCTAGCCGTGGCGGCATTCGGCAGCTTACGATGAGTCTCGCCGATGACTGGGGAAAGCACGGCATCACGGTGAATTGCCTGGCGCCGGGCTGGTTTCAGACTGCGCAGAACAGGGTGATGTACGAGGACAAAGAGTGGGTTGACTATCTGGTGGAACGCATTCCACTGAAACGGCCGGGTGAACCGCATGATCTCGATGGTGCTATCGTTTTTCTTGCATCCGAGGCGAGCCGGTATGTGACAGGCCAGACACTGCTGGTCGATGGCGGGATCTCGACAGGAGCTATGCGGGCGACCGTGCGGAAGGCGGCTGGACCGACGAATGAGGAGAAGCGATGAACGGTGCAAGCAATTGCAAGATCCGGGTTCTGCTCTTGATGGCGGCTGTAATGGCCTTGACTGCGCCGGTCGTGGGATTTGGCCAGATAGCGAGCGGAGCGGATGGAGTATTGAAGGTCTACTTTGTGGATGTGGAAGGAGGCCAGTCAACGCTATTTGTAACGCCGGCCGGTCAGTCGCTTTTGATCGACACGGGATGGCCGGGGCATGATTCGCGCGATGCGGATCGGATTGTTGCGGTTGCGAAGCTAGCAGGGTTGACCCGGATCGATTATGTGCTGCTCACTCACTATCACGCAGATCATACGGGCGGCGTTCCGCAACTGGTGGCGAAGATCCCCGTGGGGACGTTCATCGACCACGGGCCGAATCGCGAGCTCGACCACGGTGTGACGGAGCGTGATTACGCGGAGTATCAGAAGGTGCTGGCGGCGGGCGAGTCAAAGCGAATTCTGGCGCGTCCGGGCGACGTTCTTCCGATCGGTATACTGCCTGGCGACGACATGCAGGTAAAGGTGATCAGTGCAGATGGCGATCTGATTTCGCAGCCACTTCCGGGCGCGGGACAGGCGAATGAGTATTGCAAGACGTCTGAGGTGCGGCCTCCGGATCAGACGGAGAACTCAAGGTCGCTCGGCGTGGAGATCACGTTTGGGAAGCTGAAGCTGCTCGACCTTGGCGACCTGACGTGGGACAAAGAGATGCAGTTGATGTGCCCGGTGAACAAGCTTGGGCGCGTGGATGTCTATATCGTCTCGCATCATGGGTGGTACCAGAGCTCCAGCCCAGCGCTGGTGGATGCGATCCATCCGCGCGTGGCGATCATGGACAACGGGGAGAAGAAGGGCGGCTCAACGCCGACGCTGGAGACGATTGCGAAGAGTCCGGGATTGGAGACGCTGTGGCAGCTTCACTACTCCGACGAGGGTGGGACGAAGGACAATACCGCGGCGGAGTACATTGCGAATCCCCAGGGTCCGGACGCGGGTCATTTTCTTGGGCTCATTGGGTCGCCTGATGGCAGCTTCGAGGTGGTGAATTCGAGGACGAACTTTGCGAAGAAGTATGCGGCTGCGGGGCACTAGATCGCAGGCTCCGGGGGGACCGGCTCGATCTTGCCGAGCAGGAAGATGTAGCTGCAGATGCCGATGGTGAGGTAGATCGCCGAGATGCCGAATGCCCAGGCATAGGATTTCGTCGCGGCTACGATGTAGCCGGTGATAACTGGAGCGGCGATACCGGAGATCTGGTTGGACAGGTTGACGATGCCACCGACGGTTCCGACGCTGCCGCGCGGGGCGATCATGGACGGGATCGCCCAACCTACGGGCGCTGCGGCGGAGAGGCCGCCGATCGAGATGCTGATCCATAGCAGAGCGCGTGTGGCGGTGTGGGCGTGTGCTGCGCCGAGAATGCCGAGTCCGAAGGTGGTGCCGATGATCAGGACGACCTTTCGCACGCGGCCTGCGTCCCATCCACGCTGAATCAGCAGGTCGGAGCCGAATCCTGAGACGAGGTCGGTGAAGGTGGCGAAGAGCCAGGGCACACCGGTATAGAGGAACGAGTGGAGCAGGTCGATGTGCAGCGCCGCCGAGAGATAGCTCGGGAGCCAGGTGAGGAGAAGGTAGAAGATGTAGTTGTACGATCCGAAGCCGAGCGCGAGGCCGAGGACCTTGCGCTGCCGGATGAGATAACCGAGAGATGCGCGCTCGGGTTGGGGCTCATGCGCAGCGGCGGGAATGTCAGAGGGGATGTGGTGCCGTTCGATGGCGGTGAGGCCCGGATCGTCTTCCGGATCGCGATAGACCTTCGAGAACAGGAAGAAGTAGAGAAGGCTGATCAGGCCGGTGACTGCGAAGCTCCATCGCCAGCCTACTTTCAGCAGCAGCAGCCCGATGAGGGGCACACCGATGGCCGAGGCGAACTTGGCTGCGGCGTCGAAGAGGGAGGTGGCGAAGCCTCTCTCTTGGACGGGATACCAGAGGCCGATGGCCTTGGCATTCGCGGGGAAGGTGGGTGCTTCGCCTACGCCGAGGAGCAGGCGGGCGCCGAAGAATCCTCCGAGGTTCGGCGTTACTGCGGCGGCGAAGGACGCGACGCTCCAGAGCATCGTGCTGGCCCGCCCTACACGGCGGACGCCGAAGCGATCGAGGAGGACGCCGATGGGCAACTGGCACATGGCGTAGGTCCAGTTGTAGGCGCCGGAGAGATAACCGAAGGCGATGTTCGAGATGCCGAAGGTGGTGTAGAGAGCGGCGTGCGAGACCGACAGGTTTACACGATCGAAGTAGTTTACAAGGACGCCGAAGCCGAGGAGCCAGGCGATACGCCAGCGTCTCCGGGGGAGACGGCGTGGAGGAGACGAGTTGGATTCGGCGATCAGCGAGCAGGTTCCGTGATGTGGTCTGTCGCAGACGTGGCTGGAAGAAAATCAGCTTCGATGCGAAGGCCCCATGGTACTGCAAAGCGTGGATAACCTGCATCCGGTCAGGGGCCGGGGACGGCGTTGACCAGTTCTTCCAGAGGCGGAAGGAAGGTGAAGCGAACAAGGGCAACGGGTTTCTTTGCTGCTTCGATCAGCGCCAAGTTGCGTTGCTTCCAGCCGGGCGGGGCTGGGGTTCCGTTTGAGATATAGGTGAGCGCTTCGAGTGCGGCGGTTGAGAGTTGTTGAAGCTGCGTGGCTCCTGGCAGCGCGACGGCGAGCAGTGGCGTGGTGGCGAGTTGAGTTTGAATGGCAGGCGACGCGGCGATCCAGGTCTGGAATGTTTTTTCGAGAGAGGCTCGCGCCTCCTGCTGGGTCGGGGGAGATGAGAGGAAGTGGTGGGTGAGGCGATTGATGTCGTGGCGCGAGGGAGGGTCGGGGCGGACTGCATCGACCAGGTTGTCCATCGGGGTTAGCTGCGATGTGTGCTGCTGCTGGTAGCGGTCGCTGAAGCTGACGGGTTCGATTGCGGCGGCAAAGATGCGAAGCGGCTCGATGTCTTCGGTGCCGGCCAGTTCGCGCAGGGCGCTGCCTTGATGCGAGAGGTGCGTGAGGCCCACGGTTTCGAGGCGGATGGATTCGACGGCGAGGCGGCGGTACATGTCGTCGACATTGTTGACGCTCTCTGGTGACCAGAAGCGCTCTGCGATGGCGGCGGAGCGCGGCCAGATGCGGGAGTCGATGGAGAGCGGGGTGACGTGCTCACCCCACATGCAGATCTCGCCTCCGAGGACGAGTTCGCGCTGCGCAGGAGTGAGATCGGAGGTGCTGGGCAGGGGGTCGGAGAGGTAGTGTTCCTTGGCGGACTTCATCGCGTCGAGATAGTAGGGCTGCGAGAGGATACCCTGATAGCCCTGCTTCGCTGCGTCGGAGAGGGACTTCGCGCCGCGCCAGGACTGGATGACGACATCTTTGGGAAGCGCCGGGTTGAAGATCTCGTCCCAGCCGACCATGCGCTTGTTGTGTTTCTGGAGAATCTTGAGGAGGCGCTGGTTGAAGTAGGCCTGGAGGGCTGCGTCGTCCGCGAGATGGTGCGAGCGCATGAAGGCCTGGATCTTCGGGTTGGCGTTCCATTGCGCTCCGTTGCTTTCGTCGCCGCCGATGTGCATGTAGGGGTCGGGAAAGATCTGAGCCATCTCGCCGATGAAGCCGTCGATGAAGGTGTAGGTGGTGTCGCGGGTGGGGTCCATGGCGGCGTCTTCGATGCCGAACTCGCGGCGGATGGTGTAGGGGCCGGGGCCGCTGGCGAGCTCCGGGTAACCGACGAACCAGCTCCTGGTATGGCCGGGCATGTCGAACTCGGGCACGACGCGGATGCCGCGAGCGCGGGCGTAGGCGACGATCTCGCGGGCCTGATCCTGGGTGTAGAAGAGGCCGTCGGAGCCCATGCCGGTGAGCCTGGGATAGAGTTTGCTTTCGATGCGGAAGCCCTGGTCTTCGGTGAGGTGCCAGTGGAAGACGTTGAGCTTGACGGCGGCCATTCCGTCGAGGGTGCGCTTGATGACGGCGATGGGTTCGAAGTGGCGGCCGCAATCGATCATCAGGCCGCGCCAGCGGAAGCGCGGGGTGTCGTCGATCTGGACGGCGGGGAAGAAGTAGCCGTTGGGGTTTGTTTGGAGAAGCTGCAAGAACGTCTGGAGGCCGCGCAGGGCACCGACTACCGTGGCGGCGTGAAGCGTGGCTCCATCCGGCGTGATGGCGAGCGAGTAGGACTCGTCCTCGTCCACCGACTGAATGGCTTCGCCCGGGCCCTTCACGTCGACGGTGAGAGTGGCGTTGGCGGGTTGAGCGCCTATTTCTTTGGAGAGTGGCGTGCCGGTCTTGTTTTCCAGTTCGCGCAGGGTTCTCTGAATGGCGCTGTCGAGGCGCGCATCGTGGAAGGCTGGTGTGCTAACAGTGAAAGAACCCGACCACGCCAGGCTGCCCGGGTTCGAGATGAGCTTCGCGGGTTCGGGCATCAGGGTGTTGACGAAGGGTGCTGTCGCCTGGGCGCGCCCGGCTCCAGAGAGGCCAGCCAGGCATAGCCATGCGACGATGTGAGACTTCATGGAAACTCCCGGTGGTCCGTTGTGCCGCGAAATTACCCCAGAGAACTATACCTCTCCCCGTAGCGCCGGGGGCCCCTCCCCCCCCGGGGGGTCAAACTGATAAGTCGTTTCATAACATAGGCTTAGCGTTCTGATGCCATGCAAAATCTTCCATCAAAAGGACTTATCTATCAAAATATAGAAAAGAAAAGGGTTATTGATGAGTGGAGATCGGATCCAGCAGGGTGCGGTTCTGTTCTCTACGCTCTGTTTTGATTATACGGGATTCGCTATAACTGCTACGCCACTCGAATCTCCAGTGTTGGCGCGGGTTTTCGCGTTTCGGGGCTTGACAAGGTTTTTCCACAGCGGCGGATTCGGCCCAGGGTGAGGTTTTTAATTAATTTGTTTAAACCCATAAACTGAAGGTGTGCGGTGGGCACAAGGACAAGAACAAAGGCGAGATGCGGGGGTTTCTCCACTGCGCCGCGCGATGAGACTGCGCGGCTCCGGTCGAAATGACGGCTTCTTTTCCTCTCCAGCAAGCTTTTGGTGGCGGATGGGGGAGAGCGGTTCGCGCGCAGCGCGAATGCCCACCTTAGCGAAGATGGGGCAACCAGCGTGTGTATGTTGTTGAATCCGTCTCTCGCCGGTGAAGATCGGTGTCAAGCCTTTGTGCGAAGAGGCAACAGCCCATCCTTTTCGATTATGACGAACGGAGAGGCAGGAGATCGATTGCGTCTGCCCGACGTCCTTAGCTTGCGACGTGTTCACCTGGTATCGAAGGGAGTGCTGCGTGTGGTAGAAAAGTCACTTGCGGTTTGATCGCCGAACAGTGGCGAGGCTGCCTTACTTTAAGACGCCGGTGACGGTCGCCTGGAGAGAAAACATGTCGGAAGCAACGTGCGATATCGGTTTGATCGGGCTGGCGGTGATGGGCCAGAACCTTGTGCTGAACATGAACGACCATGGATATAAGGTTGCCGTCTTCAATCGCACGGTGTCGAAGGTGGATGATTTTTTGAACGATGAGGCGAAGGGGACACAGGTGGTGGGGACGCATTCGGCCGAGGAGCTTTGCGCCTCGCTCAAGCTGCCGCGGCGGGTGATGCTGATGGTGAAGGCCGGGGATGTGGTCGATCAGACGATCGAGCATGTTCTTCCTTACCTGGAGAAGGGCGACATTCTGATCGATGGTGGGAATTCTCTGTTCACCGATACCAATCGAAGGACGAAGGATCTGGCGGCGAAGGGGATTCTGTTTATCGGTACCGGGGTTTCGGGCGGCGAAGAGGGTGCGCGGTTCGGGCCCTCGATCATGCCGGGAGGCAATGCAGCGGCGTGGCCGCATGTGAAGGAGATCTTCCAGGCGATTGCGGCGAAGGTGCAGGACGGAACGCCGTGCTGCGACTGGGTGGGCGAAGACGGCGCGGGGCACTACGTGAAGATGGTGCACAACGGCATTGAGTACGGCGATATTCAACTGATCTGCGAGGCGTATCAGTTGTTGAAGGATGGGCTGGGGATGACGGCCGACGAGTTCCACGACGTATTCACGGAATGGAACAAGGGCGAGCTGGACAGTTACCTGATCGAGATCTCGGCGGCGATCTTCGCCAAACGGGACTACGACGGTCAGCCGATGTTGGACAAGATTCTCGACACGGCGGGGCAGAAGGGGACCGGCAAGTGGACGGCGATCTCGGCGCTCGATCTGGGGATGCCGGTGACGCTGATCGGCGAGAGCGTTTTTGCGCGCTGCCTGTCTGCGCTAAAGGACGAGCGCGTTGCGGCGTCGAAGGTGTTGCAGGGGCCGAAGAAGGTGCTGACGATCTCGGAGAAGAAGGAGTTTATCGAGGACGTGCGGCGGGCGCTGTACTGCTCGAAGATGATCAGCTACGCGCAGGGGTATATGTTGCTGCGCGCGGTGGAGAAGGACCAGAAATGGAACCTGAACATGGGCGGGATCGCACTGATGTGGCGCGGAGGATGCATCATCCGCAGCGCATTTCTGAGGGATATCAAGGCGGCGTTCGACAAGGACCCGAAGCTGCAGAATTTGTTGATGGATGACTTCTTTTCGAGCGCGCTGAACAAGTACCAATGGTCGTGGCGCAAGGCGATCATTCACGCGATCGAGATCGGCGTTCCGATGCCTGCGTTTTCGACGGCGCTGGCATTTTACGACGGTTACCGGTGTGAACGGCTACCGGCGAATCTGCTGCAGGCGCAGCGGGATTTCTTCGGAGCCCATACGTATGAACGCGTCGACAAGCCGCGGGGCGAGTTCTTCCATACGAACTGGACCGGGCGGGGGGGCAAGATCTCGTCATCCTCGTATAACGCCTGACGCTGCGCGAGGAGGTCCGCCGCGGTCTGCCTGAGCACGTGGGAGATTCAGCGGGTCTTCGCGGCGCGAGCTACTTCAGGTGCTGCCACGCATCGTAGGTAAAGATGCCGATGATGCCTGCCGTCATCGCGGCAGCGGCAACTCCGAAGACGCGGACAAACGGGGCGACCCGGTTGACCTTGCGAACGATCTCGGTCTGGATCATCTGTTCGTGGGCAAGGTTTTCGCTGAGAAAGAGCTGGTCCTCTTCGTAACGGGTCAGTTGTCCTTTATAGGCAAGGAGACCCAGAAAAACGGCCGCAACCGCCGCCCAGACGATCAACAATACAGGTATGTAGTCCATCGAGGTTCCTCCATCTGGTTACAGGGCTGACGTTTCGGCGGCCCCCGCCTGGATGATGGCCGTGCGTAGATGGGAGCCGACGGCGCAATGATATCGCAGAGAGAGGATGTTGAGCCATCCTTTTCTCCTTGAAAGGCATCAGGGTGTCCATTTCGGTACGTTTTGCGGATTTTGCGCTAGTGGCGGACGGCAAAATGGATCGCGACGGCGGTGAGCAGGGCAACCACAGTGACGACAGCGGCGAGCAGGATGACGATATAGCGGGCAGCGCGCTTTTCCGCCTGCGGCGAGGGCTTGGTGATGCCCATGGTGTTGATGAACAGATTCGAGATGAACTGGACGAGGTTCACGGGCTTTAGATGATGCGGTGAGGGCAATGGTATCAGGAACGCGGTGAGTCTCGCAGGATTGTGGCGCATCTGAATACGAGATGGCTTGCCGCGACGATGGTGGCGGCATACACTAGAAGATGTCTGACCAAGACAAGGAGATTTGCCGATGGCTACCGCATCCGTGACCCCGGAAGTTGTTGTTGGAACACCCGCTTCGACGGCGCCCGTGACGCTGACCCCAGCCGCGATCGCGAAGGTGCGAGAGATCATGGCGGGCCAGAATCCGGTTCCGGCGGGTCTGCGTATCGGCGTAGTGGGCGGAGGATGCTCGGGATTCCAGTATTCGATGTCGTTCGAAAATCAGAGCGGCATCATGGATAAGGTGATCAAGTTCGACGATCTAAAGGTGTTTGTAGACGCGACTTCGGCAATGTACCTGCAGAATTGCACGGTGGACTACGTAGAGACGCTGGAGGCCGCCGGCTTCAAGTTCGAGAACGCCGCGGTGAAGAGCACCTGCGGATGCGGGTCGAGCTTCAGCGTCTAGGTTTCAGAAGGTTTGGCGGAAGATCCCCGGCTGCGGCCGGGGATTTTTATGCTCGCTGCGTTGCGGAGGGTGAGTCTTCCCAGGGCGAATTGTCTGTGGAACCGTCTAAGATGAGACGGAACGAGTTCAGGCAGAATCGTGCGTTAGGGGTCTATGGCTGAGTTTGTCATCAAGCTGGCGGATGAGCGGGGGCGGGTCCAGGAGCAGAGCCATGTGGCGGCTACAGCCGAGGAGCTGCGCGCGCGGTTTACGCAGGCGGGATACTACGTCTACTCGGTCAAGACGAAGAGCATGCTGGGCGCGGGCGGCAAGAAGAAGGTCAAGCTGGAGACGTTTCTGGTCTTCAACCAGCAGTTCCTGACGCTGATCAAGGCGGGGTTGCCGATTCTGGGTTCACTGGAGCTGCTGGGGAAGCGGCAAAAGCTGCCGCATTTTCGGGCGCAGCTTGAGGATGTGGCCGCGCGAGTGAAGACGGGGGAGTCGATCTCGCAGGCGTTCGAGGCGCAGGGCGGATTCCCGATCGTGTATACGACGACGCTGCTGGCGGGCGAGCGCTCGGGCAACCTGGAAGAGGTGCTGCAGCGGTATCTCGACTTTCAACGTGTGTCGCTGACCTTTCGGAAGAAGCTGAAGGCGAGCCTGATCTATCCGGCGCTGCTGGTGGTGATGGTGATCGCGCTGTTCATCTTTCTGATCACGTTTGTGGTGCCGCGGTTTGCGCAACTCTACGACCAGCTGGGGACCAAGCTGCCCTCGTTGACGGTGTTTCTGCTGGAGCTGGGACAGGACGCACAGAGCTACGGGCTGTATGCCGGCGCTGTTGCGATAGTGGTCGGGTTTCTGCTGTACCGATGGTCGAAGACAGATGCCGGAGCGAACCTGATCGACAGGATACGCATCTCGCTGCCGGTGTTTGGGCCAGTGTGGCTGAAGTACCAGGTGGGGTTGTTTTCGCGGACGCTGTCGACGCTGCTGACGGGTGGGCTGCCGTTGGTGCCTTCACTCGAGACGGCGGCAAAGGCGATCGACTCGCGGCAGATTGCGAATGCGGTGTATCGGTCGGTGGAGACGGTGCGCGAGGGCAAGGGACTGTCGGTAAGCCTGCAGGCGACCAAGGTGTTTCCGGAGCTGGCGGTGGAGATGGTCGAGGTAGGCGAGTCGACCGGTGCGCTGCCACAGATGCTGAACTCGGTGGCGGAGTTCTTCGAGGAGGATGTGCAGACGAATCTAACCGCCGCGATGAGCCTGATTGAGCCGGCGATCCTGATCCTGATGGGGCTGGTGGTGACGACAATTCTGATCGCGCTGTATCTGCCGATCTTCAGCCTGAGCTCGGGCGCGGGGGGGCAATAGTAGCAATAGTAAGCTGTTGGTGTGGAATTCGAACGGGATGAAGAGAAGGCCAGGAGCAACCTGAGGAAGCACGGCATACCGTTTGAATATGCGACCGCGATATTCGATGATGCTGCTCGATTCGAACGATCCGACTTCCATGCGAGTGATGGAGAAGAGCGTTAGCTGACAATTGGGCTGGCGGGAGACGATGAACTTACAGTTGTTTTCACCACCCGCAGCACTAAGGTACGTCTGATTCCTGCAAGGAGGGCGACATCGAATGAGCGACGAGAATACTGGGAAAATCGTTACTTACACCTCTGATCCCGCGAATCCGCCCCGGCTGAGCATGGAGCAGAGGGAGCGGCTGGAAGCGATGCGCGAGGAAGACGTCGATCTCACCGACGTCCCCTCACAACGCGACCTCCATACGTGGACCCGGCCGGGGCTCTTTGGGGGGCAAAGGGTAAGCTGCGTCTTGCGGCATTGAAGGAGAAGGTGCTCGTTTTGGACGAAGATGTGGTGGAGTTCTTCAAAGAAGAAGGTGCGGGTGCCCCAGACCGAATGAATGCGGTGCTGCGAGAGTATGTGGAGACGCACCGCAAGAGCGCTTAGCCAGCCCACAATGCATGGAGGCTCCGCGCTTACAGCCGGCCGGCGGGAGCTTGCGTCCTAATAAACCTTGCTCAGGACGCGTTTGGCGGCGAGGGAGAGCATGAGGCGGGAGAAGCCGCTGAAGATCATGCTGATGCCGACGAGGGTCCCGATGACCCATACGGTGCTTGCGGGCCAGGAGCGCCAGATCATAATGGCGAGGATGAGGGTGACCGCCGCATCGACCAGAAGCCAGCCGGCTCCGTGGCGGGGACGAAGCTGGAAGAACTGGACGACCTCGACGACGCCTTCGCAGAACAGGTAGACGGCGAGAATCAGGGTCAATGCGATCAGGGCTGAGAGTGGATGCAGCATGAGGTAGACGCCGGTGAAGAGGTAGAGGGCGCCGATGCAGAGCTCCCAGATCCTCGTGCCTGTGGTGTGGGTCTTGTACGCAAAGATGAAGTGCGTGACCCCGCTGAAGACCATCGCCCAGCCGAAGAAGAGCGTGATGACGATTCCTGAGATGGATGGAATGAGAATCGCGAAGAGGCCTGTGACGATGAGCAGCGCGCTGAGGGCGATGGACCAGTTGACTGCCTTGGGAGCGATGGCGGCGAGGGTGACTGGAGTAGTGCTCATGATGTCCTCCTAATGGGTTACAGACATAGGGGCGTGATGGGCGGAGGATAGCACAAGGCGAATGCGTCAGGTGAACATCTGCTCCGGCACAGGCTCGTACACGTGCGGAGTCTTGGGGCTCTGCACTACTTGTGACTATGGTACCATGACTATGGTGAGGTGTGAGATGAAGACCATGGCGGCTGGAAAGTTCAAGGCTACTTGTCTTGCGGTGATGGATGAGGTCCAGGCGAAGAGGGAGCCGGTTGTGATTACCAAGAACGGCAGGCCGGTGGCAAAGCTGATTCCTATCCTGCCGGAAGACCGAGACCCGCTCTTTGGATTCTATAAAGGGAAGCTGGAAATCCCAGGTGACGTGATGTCTCCGATTTATTCAGATGAGGAGTGGGAGGCGTTCTATGAGCGCTCGGTGGAGCAACTTAAATGATTCTTCTGGATACGCATGTGGTGCTCTGGGTTGCACAGGTCCCGGATCTGCTCTCGATGAACGCGGAAGAGGCAATTCGGGTGGAGCGCCAGCGCGATGGAGTTGGCATCTCTGAGAAGACGCTTTGGGAGTTGGCCATGATGATCTCGAGCGGCAGGGTTGGGGTGAAGACCTCTTTGTTGAACTTTCTGCGGGCTGTGGAGGAGAACTTTACGATCTTTCCGGTCACCGCAGAGATCGCGGATCGGGCCGTTTCACTTTCGCCCAGATTTCCGAAGGACCCGGCTGACCGAATCATAGGTGCTACGGCCCTTGTGCATGGTTTGAAGTTGATTACAAAGGATGAAGGCATCGGAGCTTCGGGCGAAGTGCCGGTGATCTGGTAACGAGGGCAAGCGAGGGGAGTCTTAGAGAGATATGGCAATGGCACCGTTGGCGATACCGATCAATGAAGCGGGAATGGGCGAGTTGGAGCGGGCGCAGATGCTGGCGCGGCGCTATCACGCTGATCTCGTGGATTTGAAGAACTTCAAGATCTCGCACGAGCTTTTCAAGAGTGTTCCGGTGGACATGATGTTCCGGTACAACTTCGTCCCGCTGGAGCAATTGGAGGGGCGGCTGGCGATTGCGGTGTCGGACCCGTCGAAGCTGATGGTGCTGGACGAGATCTCGGGCCTGCTGGGACAGCGGCTGGTAACGCGTGTCGCGACGCTGAGCCAGATTACGGAGCTGCTGAAGAAGACGGAGCAATCGCAGCGCGTGCTCGATGAAGCGAGCGAGGGACTGGCGTTCGATGTATTGTCGGGCGAGGAAAACCAGGACTCGAACATCTCGATCGAGCGGCTGACGAGCGAAGACGATATCTCGCCGATCATCCGGCTGGTGGACACGACTATTTTTACGGCGCTGGAGCGGCGGGCGTCGGATATCCACCTTGAGACGTTTGACGACTCGCTGCTGGTGAAGTACCGCATCGACGGCGTGCTGCAGCAGGCGATGGCTCCGATCGCACGCGAGCATCACCAGACGATTCTTTCGCGCATCAAGGTTATGTCTGAGCTGGATATTGCCGAGCGGCGCGTGCCGCAGGACGGGCGCTTCCGGGTGCGGTACAAGGGACGGCTAATCGACTTCCGCGTGTCAATCATGCCGACGGTACATGGCGAAAATGCTGTGCTGCGTGTGCTCGATAAAGAGTCGATGTCGGAGAAGTTCAAACAGCTTTCGTTGGACGTGGTGGGATTTGCGGCGAGGGATCTGGAGCGGTTCCGGCGGTACATCAAGGAGCCGTACGGCATGGTGCTGGTCACCGGGCCGACGGGTTCGGGAAAGACGACGACGCTGTATGCGGCGTTGAACGAGATCAAGTCCGAAGAAGACAAGATCATCACGATCGAAGATCCGGTGGAGTACCAGATTCGCGGGATCACGCAGATTCCGGTAAACGAGAAGAAGGGGCTGACGTTCGCGCGCGGGTTGCGGTCGATTCTGCGGCACGACCCGGACAAGATCCTGGTGGGAGAGATTCGCGACGCGGAGACGGCGCAGATCGCGATCAACTCGGCGCTCACCGGACATCTGGTGTTCACGACGGTGCACGCGAACAACGTGGTCGATGTGCTGGGACGATTCCTGAACATGGGCGTCGAGCCGTATAACTTTGTCTCGGCGTTGAACTGCATTCTGGCGCAGCGGCTGGTGCGGCAGGTGTGCGAGTTCTGTGCGAGAGATGTGCGCTACAACGAGACGGAGCTGCTGGCGAGCGGACTCGATCCGGCGGAGTGGAGAAATTTCAACTTCCGCGAAGGGCCGGGATGTATTGAATGCAACGGCACGGGGTTTCGCGGACGCTCGGCGATCCACGAACTGCTGGAGCTGGACGACGAGATTCGCGAGATGCTGCTGGCCAAGAGGCCGGGCAGCGAGATCCGGAAGAAAGCCAAGGAGAAGGGGATGGGGTTCCTGCGGGATTCCGCGCTGGAGCGAGTGCGGGACGGGATTACGACGTTGCGGGAGATCAACAAGGTGACGTTTATCGAGGCGGGACGGTAAGGCAGGAGTAGGGAGTAGAAGACGGATTCCCGGTTCGGGTGAGAGTTTGCAGGAAGCAGGATAATCTAGGACAGAATGGATTTTTTGCCGAAGACATTAGGGACGCGGCCGCGGCTTGCGGTCGAGGTTCGATCGGAGGGTGTCGTCGCCGCGCGGGCTGACGATGCGGCTGCGCTGCTGTGCGCGGTGGCGCGGGCGGACATTCCGGGTGGCGCGCTGGTGCCGGGACTTCGGGCTGGCAATATCGCCGATAAGACCGCTGTAGTGGCTGCAATGCGGAGTGCGTTGGATGCGGTTGCCGGACGCGGCGGAGAGCGAGGCGGCGGCCGGATGCGGGATGTGACGATTATTGTGCCCGATTCCGCGGCGCGGGTGCTGTTTCTTGATTTCGATCAACTGCCTTCAAAGACGGCGGAGGCGCTGCCGGTGGTACGGTTCCGGTTGAAGAAGCTGCTGCCGTTCGATGCGGATGACGCAGTCGTGAGCTATCAGGTGATGGCCAGCGAGAAGGGCATGGTGAAGCTTCTGGCGGTGGCGATGCCGAAGGCGGTTCTGGACGAGTACGAGAGTGTGGTGCTGGCGGCGGGGTATCTGCCGGGCGCGGTGCTGCCGAGCACCCTGGCTGCGCTGGGCAGCCTGGATGAGGTGGAAACTGCGACGCTGGTGGTGAATGCCGGTCTGGGAGCGGTGACGACGGCCATTGTGCAGGCCGGAATGCTGCTGCTGCACCGCTCGGTCGATATGTCGGGCGAGAGCAACGCGCACGGCGAGCTCCTGGCTGCTCTGCCGGTGGTGGACCGGGAGAGTTCGCAGGAGGAGTGGGCGCGGCAGGAGGCGCTGGGGCCGGGTGGATATGACCGCTTCGATGCGGAGGCCGCGATGCAGACCTCGGTGGTGCGGGTTGCGTTCTCGCGCGCGGGGGAGCTGAGAGCGGCTGCGCGTGAGGTGGCCCAGGCGGTGAGCGTTGCGGCGGCGTACTTCGAAGATACGCTGCAGGCCGCGCCAACCGGGATGCAGGTGGCAGGCCCGCTTGGCGCCGAGGCACTGACCGCGATGATGGCGGAGAACGGCCTGGAGGGTTTTCAGGTTCGGGAGATCGTCGACGCGAGCATGATCGAGCCCGCAGCGGTCACGGCGAGTGTGCCGCGAGGGTGGCTGGCCGGGGTGAGGGGAGCGCTTAGGAACTGATGCGCATCTCAGTCAATCTTGCGAGTCGTCCGTTTGTCGAGCTGCGGCCTCTGTTCGCGCGGCTGCGGCTGGCGATGGTGCTGCTGGCGGTGCTGGCGGTAGTGCTCGGGTTTGCGCTGCACTCGCTGAATGCAAAGGCTGCAAAGGCACAGGCGGAGATGAATGCGCTAAAGGCGGAGACGGCGCAGTTCGATAACGAGCGGGCGGCGAATGAAGCGAGAATGCGCGAGCCCCAGAATATGGCGGTGCTGGATCGATCGCAGTTCCTGAATGCATTGTTTGCGCGGAAGAGTTTTAGCTGGACCGCGGTGATGATGGATCTTGAGAGGGTGCTGCCGGCGGGAGTGCAGGTGGTAAGCATCGATCCCGTGGTGACCAGAACGGGCGAGGTCAACATCCGGTTGCGGGTGAGCGGAGACCGGGATCGGGCCGTCCAACTGGTGCGGAATCTGGAGACCTCGCAACGGTTCGTGTTGCCGCGGCTGGTATCAGAGCAGGCGCAGACGCAGGAGGGCAATCGCGCGAACGTGGCGCAGATGACGGCCCCTGGAGCGGTGGTCTTCGATATCTTGAGCGACTACAATCCGCTGCCGGAGAAGCGGGTGAAGCCGGCCGGCACGCGGACGGCGGACGAATCGGCTCCTGCGGGCGCGTTGAAATCAACCACTCGTCGTGCGACTGCAAGCTCGAAGGCGCTGGGGCGGAAGAATGGCACGCGGCGGGCTCCCGCACATAAGCAATCGGCGGCAAAGGCGGTGCCGCGATGATGGTGACGGCGGTCAAGCGTTCGGCTGCGACGCGGCAGTGGGTAGAGAAGACACGCCGCCTGGGCACGCTGCGAAACGTGCACTTTGCAGGTGTGGCGATTCTGGGCGTGATCAATCTCTACCTGCTGGTTCACATGGCGTTTGCCTGGAGCGCGGCGAACAGCGACAACGCAAAGGCGCTGACGGACCAGAAGATCGCGATGAATACGGCAGAGATCGCGCGACAACCGCTGGAAGGGCTGGATGAAAAACTCGCGCAGGCGACCTTGGATTCGGACAGATTCTATGGGCATCGGCTTCCCTTTGCGGACTCGGAGGTCGCGGGCGAGCTTGGAGCGCTGGCCAAGAAGCAGGGCGTGAAGCTGACCCGGGTGCAGTATGCGCATCGGCCGGTGATGGACGGAACAGCCGGCGCACTGACCGAGACCGAGATGGACGCGAGTTTGAGTGGCGACTACCGGCCGCTGGTCTTGTTCATCAACAATCTGGAGCGGGACAAGATGTTCTTCCTGATCAATGCCGTGACGCTGACCGGACAGCAAAGCGGCACGGTGGGTCTGCGGCTGCGGTTGACGACGTATCTGCGGCCGCCGGTAGGACCGGAGAGCTCGGAGAAGAGCGTCTCGGACGTGGTGGATCGCGATGCGGGGGATACGACGAAGAGCGACGCCGCGGGCACCGCTCATACGACGGGCAGGAATCATGCGGGCGGCGGGACTCGTGGTCCAGCGGCCGGGGAGGTTCGGCGATGATCAGGCTGACTCCGGATCTTCAGAAGAAGGCGGCGGCGGTGGCTGCGTTTGTGCTGGTTGCGGCTGGCATCCTGTACTACGAGTTGGGGGACGACAGCCCGGCGCCGGCTGCTCCGGTGGCTGTGACAGCGCCTGCAACGGCTCCGGCCGCAGCTTCGAACACGGCCATCGGCTCAGCGTCCGGGACTCGACGTGGCAAGGCTGCACAGAAGCTTGGGACGACCTCCGGGCAACTGGACCCCACGCTGCGGATGCAGGCGATGCTGGTGACCGAGTCGCTGGTGTACTCCGGTAACGGGAGAAATATCTTCTCGGCGAACTCGGCTCCGGCGGAGCTGCCGAAGCCGATCGTCCCGGTAAGGACGAAGACTGCGGCAATGGCGGCGCCGGCCGGGCCCACGGGACCTCCGCCTCCACCTCCGATCGCGCTCAAGTTCTTCGGGACGGTGACCTCGGCGGACGGGCTGCGGCGGGCATTCCTCCTGCACGACGACGATGTCTTTCTGGCGTCTAATGGAGATGTGGTGCAGCGGCGGTACAAGATCGTCTCGGTGCTGGCGAACTCGATCGTGGTGCAGGATATGGCCAACGACAACACCCAGACTCTCCCGCTGCTGGTGCGCTGAGATGATGCGAAAGTCCTCGAATGCCGGGAAGGGAGCGAGCGGTCGCCGGGACGCTGTGTCCGCGGAGCGTGAGACGGAGCAGGGTTTCCTTCTGGTCGGCCTGGTCGTTGCGATCTTCATCATTCTGCTGGCACTTAGCCTCGCCGCGCCCACCGTGGCGAAGGAACTGCAACGCGAGCGCGAGCTGGAGGCGGTGCATCGGGGCAATCAGTACGTGCGGGCGATCCAGCTCTTCTACAAGTCCGGCGCGTATCCCGCCTCGATGGACGCGCTCGGCAAGTCGAACAATGTACGCTACCTGCGGAAGCAATATGTAGACCCGTTCACGGGCAAGGCGGACTGGCGGCTGATCCATGTCGGCGAGGCGAAGACCACGGTGAAGGGTTTCTTCGGGAAGGCGTTGCCGGGCATGGCGCCGGGGCTGGGTTCGGCGGCGGGTATGGCATCCGGGGGGGCGATCGGCGCGGGCGCGGCTGGGCCAGGCGGTGCTCCGGGTGCGTCGACCGCTGGCGGGTCGTCGTCCGGCACGGGGTCGGCGTTCGGCAGCTCTACGCCGGGTTCGAGCTCGGCCTTTGGCAGCTCCTCGCCGGGTGGGGGCCTGGGGTCATCCTCCGGGTCTTCCGGGTCGAGCGCATTTGGCGATTCGAGCGGGAGCGCGTTTGGTTCCTCCACGCCAGGAACATCCTCGACCGGGTCGAGCACGCTCGGGGGGACGTCGCCGGGAACTGGCACCAGCGGTGCTCCAGGCCAGTCGACACCCGGTACGCCCGGTACACCCGGAGCACCGGGGTCGTCAGGACTGGGCGGCGGAGCGCCGTTTGTGGGCGTCGGGCTGCCGAAACATGCCGACTCGATCATCGTGCTGAATGAGCAGAAGACCTATCAGACCTGGGAGTTCATCTACGACCCGAGGGTTGAACAGATGAAGGCGGGTGCGAATATTCTGGGCGGCGGAGGGCCGGTGGGCGGCGACTCCGGCTCTGGCGGCCTGGGGTCGGCTGGTGGAATGAGCTCGGGATTAGGTGGTGCGCCGGGCGGCGCTCCGGGGTCTGGTTTCGGATCGGCTCCGGGGTCCGCGCCGGGTTCGAGCGGCGGCTTTGGCTCTTCCCCTACCGGCTCCTCCGGGCTTGGTTCGTCGAGTCCCGGGTCTTCGGGCTTTGGATCGTCGAGCTTTGGGTCATCAAGCCCCACCTCATCAAGCCCGGGATCGTCTGGAAGTTCGCCGCAGAGTACCCAGCCTCCGCAATAACGTTGAGTCGAACTAGGGAGCGGCGGCTGGCGCAGGTTGATGCTGGGTCGTGATGGGACGAAGGCGGCCGATACGACCATGCGGGCCTACTACGAAGGGAAGCGAGAGGGCGTTCCAGTTCTTGTCCGCGTCCGCGCCGTCGCCGTCGGATGGCCTCAAGGCGCGCCAGTTCCTGCCGTCGTCGGTGGAGATGTCGGTCCCGTTCGGGCCTACTGTGATCCAGAGTTTCTGATTGGCGTCATACGCTACGGCGCTCCGGTAGCCGTGGGGTGGGGTTTGGGCCGCCAACCAATGCTGTCCGGCGTCAGCCGTAAAGGCTGCGGTGCGGATCGAGTCATCAGGTTTGAGATAATCGCCACCAACAGCTATCCCCGCCAAAAAGTGCTTTTCTGGATTCGAAGTATTCGGTCCTTTACGGAACGACAGGCTGAAGACACCCGATGACTCGGCCTCATTTCCGACCGGGACAGGGGCGGAAGGAAAGGTATCGAATCCAAAGCTGTCGAAATCGTGGTTGATTCGCCTGATGACCCTTGCTCCGCTCTTGCCTCCCGTCGCTATCCAGAGATCGAAGAAAACGTCGTCAACAAAAATTGCTGAATTGCTTGCTGCGAATAGGGCCTCGCCCTTGCGGGCTCGCGGTGGGTGGTGGAAGCGTTGGATCTGAAATGTCGATTCGTCTCGATCGACTTGCCAAAGGGCAAACCGATCTGCGGTGGGATCACCGATGAGAATGCCCAGGCTTCCACGCTGGTCCTTTCTATATGCGTCCCAGAAGCCCATTTTGTCTGGATTGGTGAAGATCAACTTCCAGCTTTTGCAGCCATCGGTGGTCTTGTAGAGGCGGGACTGGTCGCCGGGGCCGCTGGACATGACGATGGCGGTGTCCTTGTCCCAGGCCTGGATGCCGCGGAAGTCGAGTTTTTCGGCTCCAGGCGGGACGGCGCAGGTCTGCCAGAGTTGGCCATCATTTAGGCTGCGAAGGACGGTGCCGTCGCTGCCGCTGGCCCAGACTGTTCCGTTGCCGACATAGTCCACGCCGCGCAGGCTGGCGGCGGTGTGGGAGTCTTCGATCTCCCATTGCGCGCTGGCCTGCGGAGTGCCAACGGCAGCTAACACAAGCAGCAGGAGCATGTGTGCGGGCGTGGCATTTGAAATCCTGCAAGGCATCCGGTGTACTCCTTTGCTGTGGTTCAGCAGCAAGTCCAATCTATACGGCGGCGCAGCGTGTTCGGGCTGATTGCTTCCGAGAAGGCATATTACGGCTCGCTTCGGAGAGAACCTTTTAAGGTCAAATCGCGTTTTCCACACATAATGCACAGGATTTTGTCGGGTATCAGGCAAAGTCAACGCTCTGAGTGGGGGTACATTCCTTCTGGTTACTTGCTTCCGTTCCTGCGGCTCCCTATCGACTTTTTCCAACCTCCGGCAACTCAACATTCCATTCTGGTGACTTTGGGTTTTTATCCCATAGGAGGAATGATGTCCACTGAAGATCGACCGCGCTATCCGCATCGGCGAAACTGGGACGGAAGCTATGACGCGATCTGCCCGCGCTGCTTCCAAACGATCGGCAAGCGGCACACTGAGTCTGAGCTTGTGGAAGACGAAAGGCTGCATGTTTGCGAGGAGTGGCGGCTAGCTCAACCCCCGCAAAAGGAGAAGCCGGTCTCTCCGCCGGTGCATTGAACCAACCAGGAGCTGCGGGAATTTGAGCCTTCGACGACGACAGCAATGTGCACAGAAAGAGTGTTCAAGCACGTAGACATCAACTCAGACTTTCCCTACGCAGATCTGGAGTTATTTTGGGGTGAGCGTCAAGGTGTGGGTGGCTGCGGCGTCGACCTTAGCGTGGGAGAAGGGCAGCGGGAGGGTAATTCCGCGATACCAGGCGGCCCATTGATTCATGAACCATGGGCTGGCTGGATTGGAAGACTCGCCGAGGACGAGGTTCAGAGTGCTCTGGTCGAGATTTGCCAGATCGGCGGTGAACCGCTCCGAGGGTCCGAAGCTGCGGCCTACCTGCTTGACGGTGCTGTCGTCGCCGCTTTGAGGCTGGACGCCGGTGCCGACGGGGTAGCCGATGAGGCGCTGCAGCAACGGCGACCGGCTGTAGATGGGATGTTCGATTTCGATGGGGTGCGCTTCGCCGTACTTCCATTTGGACAGGTCGTATGGAGCGTGGGCCTCGCGCGCGCCGAGCGAGACGGCTGCGGTGAGGAGGTTGTCCCAATTGGAGTACCGGGCGGGAAGCCAGCGGGCCGGAGTGTGCATGACGAGCCACTCCTCCGCGTAGGATTTGTTGGCCCAGGTGTAGAGAGCGGCGGTATCCAGCGGGTGTGCCTCGGGATCTGTCTTTGAGGAAGCGCCGGAGCTCGGCTGGGCGTGGGAGTTGATCAGGACGGACCACAATGCGGATCGGGTGGCGTCGACGATAGCCGGCGCGGCGGCATCTGCATCTACATCTCCGTTCCACTCGCGAAGGATATCTGCGGCCTGGTGAAGGCGCTTTCCTTCGAGCTTGCCCGCCGCAAACTCAGGCATCGTATTGTGGTCGATGGCGTAGGCGAGCCGCTGTGCGAGGACGTGGTCGAGATCGGAGTAGACGTCGGTCTGAATCGCGAGCATGTCGGATGGCGTGAGGTGGTCTCTGGTGGCGGCGGCGCGGTCGGCGAGCAGCTTCCAGATGCGCTGGTTGCGATAGGGTGCGGCCCAGTCAAGCGTAACGGGATAGGGATAGTCGTCCGGCGTGACACGATTGTTGGCGGTGGCGAGAAAGCCCCCCGCAGGATTGGCGGCCTGAGGAAGCTTGTCGTATGGGATGTAGCCGGCCCAGTTCTGCGTGGCGTCGAGCGCGTCAGTGGGGACGGGGCTGATGGGCGAGGGCGCGGTGAGGTTGCCGCGAACGGGGACCTTGCCGACGGCGTGATAGCCGATATGGCCCTGGTCGTCGGCGTAGACGAGGTTCTGCGCGGGGCCGCCGAAGGTCGAGAAGGCGGCGACCAGGCCTGCGGCGTCCGGGGCGGCGTCCATGGCTAGAAACGACGGCGAGATGTTGCCCGGATCGTAGAGGGTCCAGCGAAGCGACAGTGCGCGCGGTTCGCTGGGAACGAGGGCGGAGACGATCGGGCTGGAAAACGCGCCGTGCCGGGTGGATTGGACGTCGACGACGACGTCGCGGCCGCCTTTGACGTGGATGGTCTCCTGCTGGTGGAGGACGGGAAACCAGGCACCACCGGCAGCTTCAAATTCGGTGGTAGATCCAGTGCCGCGGATGTGTTCGATGGAGACGTCCTGCACAGTTGCGCCGAGATTGGTGAATCCCCACGCGAGATGCTCGTTGTGTCCGACGATGACGAAAGGCACGCCGGGAAGCGTGACGCCGGTGACATGAAGGTTGCCCGCGGGCAGCGGTGATTCCAGATCCGCCTGGTACCAGACGCCCGGAACGCTGTGGGCCAGGTGCATATCGTTCGAGAGCAGAGGCTTGCCCGAGGCGGTGTGGTTTCCAGAGATCACCCAGTCGCCGGAGCCGGGTTTGCAACCGTCACAGCCGGCGGCGCGCGTGAGGACGGGCGAGAGAAGCTCCTCGGCGGCGAGGAGATCGGCCGGGGAGGCGATGGGCTGGGCGGCTGGAGCATTGGGGTTTGTGAAATGACCACGTCCCTGAGGCAGGGCATGCGGCACCCGCGTTTGTATTCGCTGCACGGGATCAGGCTCGTACGGCGGCGCCTGGAGGCCGGTCTGCGACTTGTCGAGAGGGATATGCGGAACGTTGGTTTGCGGGGCGGTCAGATCGTCGGCGGGCTGTGCGGGCGGATGGGCGCGCCATGTGACGACGGGGTAGAGATCGGCGATGAGGTTTTGCGGGAGGCACGCGGTGAGAGCTTCGCGGTTAAGCTCCCGGGGGAAGCTGGTGGTGAGGTCCTGAAACATGACCAGGCCGACGAGGATGGAGTCGCGCGGGGTCCAGGGAGCGGGATCGTAGCGCAGCAGGTGGAACTCGAGCGGCAGGTGCGGCTGCTGGCTGGCGATGGAAGCGTTGACGCCGTCGGCATATCGCTGGAGGAGGTGGAGCTGGTCGGGCGGAAGTGCGGCAACGGCGCGGTCGGCAGTGGCGCGAAGCTGGAGGATGCGCTGGGCGCGATCATGCGCGACCATGCCGGAGCCGAGGATTTCGGCGAGCTCGCCGGCAGCGTGACGGCGCAGCGCGTCCATCTGCCAGAGGCGATCCTGCGCGGTGACGAAGCCCTGGGCAAGGAGCAGATCGTCGAGGGAGGAGGCGCGGATGTGGGGGACACCATGAGCATCGCGCTGGATGGTGACGGGAGCCGCGAGACCCGGGATCGCAACGGTGCCGTCGAGCTGAGGCAGGGAAGAGGTGAGGGTGCGGCGAACCCAGCGGCGGCCCGCCACGAGGCCGGCAACGCAGAGGAGGAGAGCAAGAACGGAGAGCCCGACGGCGGTGCGGATAACGATACGGCGGCGATGCGCCTGCAGGACGCGATCCGACTGACCTGCAGCGGAGGTGTCGGAGGTGGGCGCGGACGGGTTCATGGCTGATCGAAGTGTAAACGGAACGGGGGGGGTAGATGGCGTTGCGCGCGGTGCCGCGTCCTTTTGTGTGTTCAACTCGACGGGCGAGCCGGTGGTGAAGACGCTCTGGCACTGCAGCGAGCGGCTAGACTGGTTTCTGCACACTATGTCAAAGCGCGCACTCGTTGCTTTCAAGGTTCTGGTCCACGCACTCTGCCTGCTTCCGCTGGTCTGGCTGCTGCATGTGTATACGTCCGGGCGGCTCGCCCAATATGCCGACCCGGTGAACTACATTACGCATTTTACGGGCAACTGGACGCTCTACATCCTGTTCGCCTCGCTGGCGATCACACCGATTCGCCGGCTTTCGCCCCGCATCTCGTGGCTGATTCGTGTGCGCCGCCTGGTTGGGCTCTACGCCTTCTTTTACGCGACGCTGCATCTTGCGACGTATGTTTTTCTGTTCTCCGGATACGACATTCAAGCCGCGTTCGCCGGTCTCAGGCATGGCCATCCCGGTGCGATTCTCGCGCAGTGGAAGGCGATCTGGCCCACCGTGCATGACGACATCCGCAAGCGCCGCTTCATCCAGATGGGCTTCTTCGCGTGGTTGATTTTGCTGGCGCTCGCCTGCACGTCGCCGGGGTTTGTGCTGCGTGCGATGGGCGGGAAGAACTGGCAGCGGCTGCACCGCCTGGTGTATGTCGCTGCGATTGCCGGGGTGATTCACTTCTGGTGGCTGGTGAAGACAGGTGTGCGGACGCCGTGGAAAGATACCGCAGCGCTGGCTGTCCTACTAGCCGCGCGCGTCGCCTACGCTGCGATGAAACGAAGCAGAGCGGCCAAGCCTGTTGCGTTGCGCTCGTAAGGAAGATCTCTCACGCCGACTATCGGGAGGCCCATGCGGCCTGCCGCGCCCGGACCGGTATATATGTCACGAAGTGACCGCTCCGCGTAGCGGGCCCGTCCGGCAGGACACAACCTCTAAGGACCTGCTTAACAACTCATCACCCGAAGGTCCGTCGATGGGATTGAGGACCGTCAAGAGCGAAATGCAGGGGTTTCTCCGCTCCGTCGCGCGATGAAGCCGCGCGACTCCGGTCGAAATGACGGTTTCGGTTTCTCTTCTAAATGCCGGAGTTCCAAAAGCAGGTTCTATGGAAAAAGCCGTTCCTTCCGCCAGCCGTCCCCGTCGCGCGTAAACAGAAACCGGTCGTGCAGCCGCCCCTTGCCGTCCATCCAGAACTCGATGCGCTCGGGCCGCAGCACGTAGCCCTTCCAATGCTCCGGGCGCGGGACCTCGCCGGGAAACTCCGCGTCGAGCTGCTGTACGCGCTCCACGAGTGCTTCGCGCGACGCTAGCACCCGGCTCTGCTGCGAGGCTGCGGCCCCAAGCTGGCTCAGACGCGAACGGCTGTGGAAGTAGGCATCTGCATCGGCCGCCGGCAACTCCGTCACGCTTCCGGAGATGCGCACCTGCCGGCGCAGCGACTTCCAGTGGAAGCACATCGCAGCACGCGGATTGTCCGCCAGCTCTTCCCCTTTTTGACTCTCTGCATTGGTGTAGAAGGCGAAGCCGCGCTCGTCCGCGCGCTTCATCAACACCATGCGCACGCTGGGCATACCGTCGCGCGAAGCCGTGGCCAGCGCCACCGCGATGGGATCGTTCGGCTCGGTGGCCTCAGCCTCTTTCATCCATGCACTGAAGAGCGCCATCGGATCGTGCGCAGTTGCTGCATCCATCTCCGCCATCTCATCTCTCATTTCTTCGGTTGCATTTAACGAATGTTGACAGCGGCCAGAACAAGGAAGCCCCTAGGTGAGCCCTTCAAACAAGTCTGTGCCCAGGCGCATCTCCTGCGGCTCAGTGACAGCGACAAGAGCGTAGAACTCCTCCGCGCCATACCGGGCAAACACATCCCTGGTCTTCTCCATCAGCGGCGCCTGGGACACATGCTGGCGAAATGCCTCGGTCTTGCGGTCGCGCACCGATCGAACATCGAGCGTAACCGTCCAGGGCATCAGCATCACCGGCGGTCGGTCGGGCAGCGTGAAGTTCGACGTCAGGTAGTACAGGCGCTTTGCGCGATGCAGGTTCTCCGCATCGGGATAACGCTTCGCCTGGCCTGCCCAGTGAAAGGCCGCGGTCGTCAGCATGGAAACCATCATGTGGTCGGGATGCGTGTTCAGGCCGCCATCGCCGCCGAAGGTAATCACCACATCGGGTTTGAAGTGCTGCATCTTCTCTGCGATTCGCGTGGCCGCGCTGGAGAAATCGACGAACTCAAGCTGCTTGTCCTGATAGTCCATCAACTCGTGGTGCGTGACGCCGAGCACGTTGCATGAGGCGTGAAACTCCGCACGCCGCATCTTTCCCAACTCGCCGGAAGAAGCCGCATCGCCGCGATTGCTCGCTGCCTGCCCGTCGGTCAGGCAGACCACGTAGGTCTCAATGCCGCGGTCAGCCGCCAGGGCCAGCGCCCCGCCGAAACAGAAGCACTCATCGTCGGGATGCGCCACGACGCACATCAACTTCAAGCCCACGCAGCATCCTCCAGACCTGCTTCGAGATCGGCATCCTCAAACAGGAGCTCGGCCGAGACTATACCCTCGAGCATCGCATCGGGATCGACCGCGCGCACGGGCGCAAAGCTTCTGCGATGGAGCGGGCAGGGTCCGATCGCCTCGAGCGCGCGGCGATGCTCCGGCGTCGCGTAGCCCTTGTGCGAGGCCAGCCCGTAGCCCGGATGCATCGCGTCCAGCTCCCGCATGCGCGCGTCGCGGTAGACCTTCGCCAACACCGACGCTGCCGCAATGGAGAGGCTCAGCGCGTCGCCATAGATCAGCCTGGTCTGGCGGCAGGGGTGATCGAGACGCATCGCATCGATCAGCAGATGATCGGGGTCCACCATCAAGCCTTGCACCGCAGCCAGCATCGCCATGCGCGTGGCCTGGTAAATATTCACTCGGTCGATGGTCTCGGCGTCCACCTCGGCGACGCACAAGGCAATTGCCATGCAGCGAATCTGCGCGTCCAGCGCCTCGCGTTCCTCACGGGTCAACTGCTTGGAATCCTTCAAACCCGCCACAGCCAGCGCATCGAGGCACTCCGGCAGGATCACCGCCGCTGCAACCACAGGTCCGAACAGCGCACCGCGTCCCACCTCGTCCACGCCGGCGATCCGCTGAAAGCCGTGATACCGCAGAGCCTGCTCCGGCGCGTCGCTGCACACCAGCAGCTTCAGCATCCGCTGCTTCGCGGTGGCTGCGGTGACGGTCTTGAGGGCGCGTGTGCGGGGAGTCGAAGCCATGCCTCTTCAGTCACAAGTGTAACCCCACCGCGCAAAACGAAGCCACGACCGAAGTCGTGGCCAGGTGGAAAACAGGGTCAGCAATTTTACTTGGCGGCGCGCTCGACCTCGCGCAGACGCGCAGCCTTGCCGCGCAGACCGCGCAGATAGAAGAGCTTCGAACGGCGAACCTCGTAGGAGCGAACCTTCTCGACCTTGTCGACGACCCTGGAGTTGTATGGGAAAATGCGCTCGACGCCCTGGCCGAAGCTCATCTTGCGAACCGTGAACGATCCCTGTGCACCCTTGCGGCAGGCGATTACCATGCCCTCAAATGCCTGCAGGCGCTCTTTCTCGCCCTCACGAATCTTGACTTGTACACGAACTGTATCGCCGGGGGCGAATGCGGGTAGATCGGTCCGCTCGAACTTGGCGGCCAGCTTCTGCATGATTGGATGAATGGACATGACGCAACTTTCCTAGGTTGGACTCGTCTTCCAGTGTACAACAAAATGAGCTACTTCGGCAGTAATCCGGAGGATCGCCCCTGCGGTCCTCCAAGCGGAGATTACACGTATGGGATATGGCGGCTGTCGAGAATCCCTTTGATATACGCGATGCCGAAGATCTTGCCGAGCGTCCCATACCCCGGGCGCGCATCCGTCTCTCCGTCCATGATGGGATCGTGATCCGGGCGTAACGGCGCACGGAATCCGTTATCGTAGAGCGCCTGGAAGACAGCTCCGAAGTCGATGTCGCCGTTGTCCTGGTAGGTCTCCATGAAGTGAGTGCGATTGCCTTTGAGGTTGCGGCAGTGCGCGTAGAAGATTTTTTTCTCGCGTCCCCATTCGCGAGCCAGTTCAATCAGGTTCTCCCCCATGAGATGAAAAAGAGACATCTCGAAGGTCACACCGTTCGAGGGACTGGGAGCGATCTTCATCACCCTGCGGTAGGCGTCCGCGCTGATGATGATCTGGGAGATTCCGCGTAACTTGGGGATCGGGGGATCGTCCGGATGCAGCGCCATCTTCACTCCAGCCTTTTCTGCCGCAGGCATCACCGCCTTCAGGAAGTAGGTGATGTTTTCCCACATCTTCTCTTCGCTCACCGGGGCATATTTGTTCGGACCCAGCGCCTCGGCCGTGGCGACATCAAAGTCCATCGTCGAGGATCCTCCGCGGCCCGGAGTATCGAGATTCGAACGATACCAGTCCTCCCCGCCCATGAAGTTGTAGCAGACCACATCGAGTCCGTTCTTTCCCAGTGCACCGAGGGCCGCAATGTAATTTTCGATCTGCTCGTCACGTCCAGGGAGGCCAAGCTTGATCTTGTCCGCAGCTACCGGATGACTTTCGATCGCCGCGATCTTCAGGCCCGCCGCTTCGTAGTCGGCCTTCAGTTTCGCGACTGCACCTTCGTACTGATCATGTGGAAGGCCGCGAAGGATGCCGGCGGTCCCGGCAATCGAATGAGTGATTCCCATCTCCTTCATCAACTTGACCTGGTGCGGATTTCGCAGACCCCAGATCAGGCTGAGCGTGATCTGCTGGCCGGTCAGCTCCGGTCTGGGCATGATGTCGGACGGGGCCTTCCTGGATGAGGGTGCAGCCATTGCCGGCCGCGCCATCGCGCCCGCTGCCATCGCTGCCATAACTCCCTGTAGATATTCACGGCGATTTGGTTTCAACATATTTGAACTCACTCTCGTCCTTCCTTCGATTGTTCGGTTTTACAGCTCATCATTGGCGCGCTCGTCATGCAAAAGCCCTGTCTTCCGCATCTGCAGGAACTGAACGAATTATGCTCGTTTCCTGGCAAAACCTAAGCTTTTCAGGCCTGCTTTGATGATTTGGGCTTTGATGGAGGCGGCGCGTTGAACAAAACCCCCAGCCGCGCCATTTTATCGCTCTCTGACAGCCAAGGTCTTAAGCGCCGTATCGGCGCAGGTCGGCCAGGATCTCCCTGTCCTCGTCGCTGATAACGATTTTTTCCAGAAGGTCCGGACGATTTTCCAGCGTCTTTTTTAGCGCCATGCGCCGGCGCCATCGGCGGATTGCCTCATGATCACCGCTCGCCAGCGCCTGCGGAATTGGAACACCCATGAACTCGGCAGGCCGCGTGTAGTGCGGATAGTCGAGCAGGCCCCCCGCGCCATAGGTAGACCGCGGAACACCGTCCTCCGCCGTCTCGTGCTCGCCGGAATCGTCCGCTCCAAAGCTCTCGAACCGCGACGAGTCGGGATTGCCCAGCGCTCCGGGAAGCAGCCGCACGACGGCATCGACGATCACCGCTGCCGCCAGCTCGCCGCCCGAAAGCACATAATCGCCGATCGAGATCTCGCGGTCGCACAGCATCTCGTTGACGCGCTCGTCTACCCCTTCATATCGTCCGCAGACGATCACTACCCGTTCGGTCGCCGCAAGCTCCTGCGCCAGCGGCTGGCTGAAGGGTTTGCCCTGTGCGGAGAGTAGAATCACGGTCTCTTGCTTCTGCACTCGTTCCTGCTTCGGCGCAAGGTGCAGCGACCGGATGGCATCGTAGATCGGCTGCGCCTTCAACACCATTCCCTCGCCACCGCCAAAGGGACGATCGTCTACCGTGCGATGCCGGTCGTGGGTGAAGCTGCGCAGGTCATGCATCGCGATCTCCACGAGGCCAGTGGTGCGGGCGCGCTTCAGAATGCCGTAATCGAAGGGTCCGGAGAAGAACTCGGGAAAGATCGTAAGGAGGTCGAAGCGCATAGACGATTATCGCTTCTTCTCGTGATCGCTCGTCTCTGTATCACCCAGCGCCCTGGTTGCAATGCCAGTTCGATTGACGTCCAGCAACCCCTTCGGCAACTGCATATCGATGCGCCTGCCCGTCGTATCCACCCCGGTCAGGAACGTCTTCACAAACGGGATCAGGATCTCCTCGCCCTCGGGCGAGGCGACCGCCAGCAGCGGGGCGGCATCGTCCAGCCGGCGCGCGCCATCGGCGGTCGTGGCAAACTGTACGTCGTCCACTACGCCAACCGCAGCGTCGCCGTCGTACACCGTGCATCCGATCAACTCACTGATATAGACCGAATCGTCATCGAGCGCCTGGCGCTCCTCGTGCGGAACGATCACGTCGAGACCCGCCAGCGACTCGGCATCCGAGATTGAATCGATCCCGGCGAAGTGCAGCACAACGCGCCCCTGGTTTTTCCCCAAGGGCAACCAGGAGGCAGTTATTTCAGCCTGGCGAGCCTTTGCCGGCTCTCCTTGAAAGCCGGGCGCCGCAAGAAACACACGCGGCTGCTCGTTGAACCGCTCGGGGAAATCGGTCAGCAGTTCCGCCAGCACCTCGCCTTTGCGACCCTGGGGTCGCAACAGATGTGCTAACACGATCCATGCTGGGATACTTTGCGTCATAGACCTTCGGGCGGAGTCACTGCGCGATCATGACGGCAACCCGCAATAGTCTACTCTGATGCCGCGCTGCCTTCTTCGACGATGTCCAGCGAGAAACGATGCTTCAGCTTCATGCTGGCCGCGCTGAGGATGGTCCGCATCGACCGCGCGGTTCGCCCCTGTTTTCCGATCACCTTGCCGATATCGCTATGGGAGACGCGCAACCGGATCACGGTTCCGTCTCCTTCGGAAATCGCCTCGACCGAAACTCCCGCTACGTCATCAACCAGGGCACGGGCAATCTCCGTCACAAGGTCCGTCATCTCTTTCACAGGGCTATCGCCTGGTTGCATCTGAGCCGCCTGCGTCATCGCACACCTTCCGGGATTTTTAGTCACCGGGAGACGCTCAAGCTCGACCATTCCGTCTCGTCTCATGCGAGATCGTCAGGGTCGCCGAAACGAGCGAAGTCCCAGTCGCGGGCAGACCAGGCGTTTTGCCTCGGCCTTCCACTTTGCAATCATCAAAAACCTGAGGTGCAATACCAAGGAGTCTACGCGAAAGGGAGGGTCAGGCGATCAGTCGGAATCAACAACGTCAGCTATCTTTGGGCACCGCGATTCCGAGCATTGGGAACCATGGTTACGTTCCCAAAGATAGCCCATTCAGTGACTTTCAGGCAGCCGTTGCTGTCTCGGCCGGCTTCTGCGCCATCAGCTTGCCGACGCGCTCCGAGAGCTGGGCACCGTTGCCGGTCCAGTACTCGATGCGGTCGCGCTTCAGATCGAAGGTCGCAGGATTGGTGCGGGGATTGTAGGTGCCAACCACCTCGATGGAACGACCGTTGCGGGCACGGTCTTTTTCGATTACAACGATACGGTAGTGGGGCTGCTTCCGCGCTCCAACGCGCGCCAAACGAATCATCAACACTGGCATTGCCTTTCAAAACATTTTTTAAGTTTGGGTGACATGAAGACCTCGGGTGTGCACGAGGACGGACTGCAAAACGCTACCCAACATCTAAGTATCTCGGAAAAGGCACCGTTTCGCAATGCCTTTCGCCCGAAAAACCAATCTACCGGGGTGGATAGAGGAATCGAAGGACATCGTCGAACCGCTCCGCCCAGGCAGTCTCGTTGTGGGTACCGCCCTCCACCTCGGTATACGCCAGATCGACGCCGAGCCGCCATCCGTGCCGTACGAGCGCCTGCTCCAACAAACCGGCATCCCGCACATGCCGTCCACCCTCCGCCGTCCCGATATCGAGCCATATCCGCAGATCGGGCCGGGGGCGCCGCCGGTTTACCTCGTGGAAGATGCTTCGGTGGTCCCACCAGATCGATGGCGACATCACCGCAAGCCTGCTGAACACTTCAGGGTGCGTAAGTCCCAGATAAAGCGTGATCAAGCCGCCCAGCGACGAACCACCAAGCCCAGTATGCCGCGCCTCCGGAAGCGTGCGGTAGAGCCGGTCGATCGCCGGCTTCAACTCTTCGATCAGCATTCGACCGTAGAGGGCGCCTTCGCCTCCACTCAGCTTGGCATCGCGCGTTGGCGTGTACTCCGCCATTCTGCGAAGGCCGGTATTCGCTACTCCCACCAGGATGACCGGCTCGGTCTCTCCAGCCTCCGCGAGCCGGTCAGCGGTCGTGTGCGCCTGCCAGGTCCGTCCCGCCAGATACGACGTCCGGCCGTCGAAGAGATTCTGCCCATCGTGGAGATAGAAGACGGGGAAGCGCCGCTCGGGCTCGGCGAAATGCTGTTGCGGCAGATACACCATCACATGGCGGTCATCCGGAAGTATCCCGGAGTGGAACGCATACACCTGGTAGCGGGGATTTCTGTCCAACTCCGCGTCCGGCTCCGCAGTTCGTTCGTCGAGGGGAATGGCGGGAAGCGGTTCGCTCCCGGGCTGTCCGGACGCTGGACGAAGAGACGCAGGGTCTAATAGTTTCAATGAGATACGCTGTCTCCAGTAAAATAGCGGTGGCTTCAGACTAGCAGAGCGGCGAACCATCCAAGCAGACCCAGCACCCGGCCGCCAGAGGGACGAAACGATGAAGCGCGAATACCACAAGTGGTTCTCTCCGTCGCTTGGCCGCGATATGGAGATGCTTGTCTTCGGCCACGATGGCCTTCCCGCACTCGTTTTTCCGACCTCCTGCGGCCGCTTCTACGAGTTTGAAGACCGCAGCATGGTCCAGGCCGTCCAGGACAAGCTTGAACACGGCCATCTGCAACTCTTCTGCATCGACTCGGTCGACGGCGAAAGCTGGTACAACCGCGATGTGCCGCCGCGCTGGCGCATCGCCCGCCAGGTCCAGTACGAGCAGTACGTCATACAGGAGGTTCTCCCCCTGATGCGCCAGCGAAGCAGTCCCTCGCTCGCGACGATCGGCTGCAGCTTCGGGGGATATCACGCCTTCAATATCGCTCTACGTCATCCCGACATCTTCACCGCGGCACTCTCGATGAGCGGCGCCTTCGACCCCTCGAACTTCCTCCACGGTTACTACGACAACGACTGCTACTTCCAGATTCCCACGCACTACCTGCCGAACCTCAACGACCACTGGTATCTAGAGCGCTTCAAACGCAACACCTACGTTCTGGCCACCGGCGAGCACGACCACTGCTGGAACGCCAACGAGCGCCTCGCCCAGATCTTTCGCGCAAAGGGTATTCCCGTCCGCCTCGATGTCTGGGGCGACGGTGCCCGACACGACTGGCCCGAGTGGTACAGAATGATCCAGACTTATCTCTAGCCTCGCGCGAGTGCGCGGGGCGCGTCACCGCAGCGCATACGTAACCAAAGGAGAACGAAGTGAAGAAGATTGGCGTCCTGTTTGGAATGGAAAGCACCTTCCCCGGCGCATTGGTCGAAAAGATCAACGGGATGGAGATCGCGGACATCCGCGCCGAGTTCGTCCATGTTGGCGGCGTCACGATGGCTGCGCCCTCGGGCTATGCCGTCATCGTCGACCGCATCTCGCACGACATGCCCTTCTACCGCTCGTTCCTCAAGAACGCGGCCCTGACCGGCACGCAGATCATCAACAATCCTTTCTGGTGGTCGGCCGACGACAAGTTCTTCAACTACGCGCTCGCCAGCAAACTCGGCGTAGCCGTGCCGAAGACTGTGCTCCTTCCGCACAAGTGCTACCCGCCCCAGATCAACGCCCGCTCCCTGCGCAACCTTCAGTTTCCGCTCGATTGGGAGGGCATCTTCAACTACGTCGGCTTCCCCGCGTTCCTGAAGCCGCACGACGGCGGCGGCTGGCGCGATGTCTTCCACGTCCACTCCCCGGAGGAGTTCTTTCACGCCTACGACCAGACCCGCGACCTCTGCATGACCCTCCAGGCCGCCGTCCACTTCAAGGAGTACTTCCGCTGCTACGTCGTGGGCCAGTCGGAGGTCCGCATCATGCCCTACGACCCGCGTCGACCGCACGAGCAGCGCTACGTCCTCGATCCTCCCGAGTACGATCCGAAGCTGATGAAGCGCGTTGAGAACGACGCCCTGACCCTGTGCAAAGCGCTCGGCTACGATCTCAACACCGTGGAGTTCGCCGTTGAAGACGGCATTCCCTACGCAATCGACTTCATGAACCCCGCCCCCGACGCCGATCTCCACTCTGTCGGCCGGGAGAGTTTCGATTGGATCGTGGAAAAGGTGGCCAACCTCGCGGTCAAGAAGGCGCAATCCGCGGACAAAACACAGCCGCAGATGAACTGGGCTTCCTTCCTCGCAGGTCCGGCCACACCGAAAGAAGCAGCCGTGAAGAAGTCGCCATCCAGGAAGGCTGCTCCGAAGACAGCGGCGAAGAAGGCCGTGAAGAAAACAGACGTGTAACGCGTGGCAGGGGTGGATCGACGCCACGAACTGCGGCGAGATCCATCCTCTTTTCTCCATCCAGTTCAAATTATCCGTGGTAAGTTTTTGTAATTCGCTACCGAGGCCACAGATATGCGTCCCACCTTCACGCTAGGCATCGAAGAGGAATACCAGACCATCGACCCTGAAACCCGCGATCTGCGCTCGCACATCGCGACCGAGATGCTGGCCAAGGGCAAGCTCCGCCTCGAAGAACGCGTCAAGGCCGAGATGCACCAGTCCGTCATCGAGGTCGGTACGCGCATCTGCAAGACCATTCAGGACGCCCAGGAAGACCTGTTCGATCTCCGCCGCAACATGATTGCCCTCGCCGAAGAGCATGGCCTGGTCCTCGTCGCCGGCGCCACGCACCCCTTTGCCGACTGGCGGGTGCAGGAGATCTACCCCGATCCCCGCTACGCCCAGGTGGTCGAGGATCTTCAGCTCGTCGCCCGCGCCAACCTCATCTTCGGGCTGCATGTTCATGTGGGCATCGAAGACCGCGAAGCCGCTATCCGCGTGATGAATTCGCTGCGCTACTTCCTTCCCCACATCCTCGCGCTCTCCACCAACTCTCCCTTCTGGCTCGGCATGGAGACGGGCTACAAGAGCTATCGCGCCAAGGTCTTTGAAAACTTTCCGCGCACCAACCTGCCCGACAGCTTCGCCAGCTACTCCGAGTTCGAGAGCTACGTCAACCTGCTCATCAAGACCAACTCGATCGACAACGCGAAGAAGATCTGGTGGGACGTCCGCCCGCACCCGTTCTTCGACACGGTCGAAGTCCGCATCTGCGACATCCCGCTGCGGGCCCACGAGACCATCGCCATCGCCGCTCTGATCCAGGCCACCGCCTGCAAACTCTGGCGTCTTCACTCCCGCAACATCGACTACCGTCAGTACTCCCGCGCCCTCCTGATGGAGAATAAGTTCCGCGCTGTCCGCTACGGCCTCGACGGCAAATTGATCGACTTTGGCAAGCAGGAGGAGGTGCCCGTCCGCGACCTCATCCTCGAATACCTGGCGTTCGTCGACGATACCCTTGACGAACTAGGCAGCCGCCGCGAGATCGGCTATATCCACACCATGCTCCACCACGGCTCAGGCGCCGACCGCCAGCTCAAAGTCTTCCGCGAGACCAACGACCTCAAAGCCGTAGTCGACTACATGGCCGCCGAAACCAAGGCCGGGCTTTAAGACATGGATCACCCGGTCTCGGTGGGCCTGTGCACGGTATCCTCTTAGGGGCTTCTACATGAGGGAATACTTCGCGCGATCAACACGGGTGCCAGGTGTGGGGTGTGTCCCTTCCTTATATAAGGTGCCGGCAACACGGTATGCTAGACACAGGGTTTTTACGCGGAAGGCAGAATTACATGGTTGATCAGGCAGCACCGGAAGCAGTAAACCTCCGCACCATCGCATTTCCGCGCGAGTTTACTCCCGGCGCGCGGAACGCCGTTACCACCTGTCTCCGTATTCAGCCGACCGAGAAGGTCACATTGATCACCGACGAGCGCTGCCTCACGATCGCGGCTTCGCTTGCTGCAGAGCTTGAGGCCATTGGCTGCACCTGGAACGCGTTCGTTCTTGAAGCGCTGGCGCCGCGCCCGCTCGGGGATTTGCCTGCTCCCATCCTCGCCGATATGGAGTCCTCGCAGGTGAGCATCTTCGCGGTCGAGGTTCAGCCCAACGAGCTGCACAGCCGCATGCAGATGACCGACGTGGTGAACCGGCGCCACATGCGCCATGCCCACATGGTCAACATCACGCCGGAGATCATGACTCAGGGCATGACGGCCGACTTCCTTGCTGTCGACCGGCTCTCCCAGGCCGTGCTCGACAAGGTGCGCGCCGCGACCTACGTGCGTGCCACCACCCCAGCCGGCACCGATATCCACGCAGAACTCAGCCCCGATTATCGCTGGTTCAAGACCTCCGGCATCATCAGCACCGAGAAGTGGGGCAACCTGCCCGGCGGCGAGTGCTTCACCGCGCCCGCCGAGGTCAACGGCGTCTTCGTCGTCGACGGCGTGGTGGGCGACTTCCTCTGCGCCCGTTACGGCATCCTCCGCCACCAGCCCCTCACCATCAACATTGAAGCCAATCGCATCACCAAGGTGTCCAGCGACAACAAGGCGCTCGAAAAGGACTTCTGGGACTATACCCACACCGACGCCAACTCCGACCGCGTTGGCGAGTTCGCCATCGGGACCAACATCGGTGTCGACCGCGTGATCGGGAACATTCTGCAGGACGAGAAGTTCCCCGGCATCCACATCGCTTTCGGCGATCCTTACGGCGCTCACACTGGCGCGCCCTGGAAGTCCTCCACCCACATCGACGTCGTTGGGCTTGAGTTCAGCATCTGGCTCGGCGATGCCGATGGGGAAGAGCAGATCATGCGCGACGGACAGTTTTTGATCGAAGCCTGAGCGCGTCCCAAGCATCAAAAAAATTATGGACAAGAAAAAATTAGGTAATTCGGATCTGCACCTGAGCCCGATCGGCTTTGGCGCATGGGCAATCGGCGGCGGCGACTGGGCATTCGGGTGGGGACCGCAGGATGACAACGACTCCATCGCAGCGATTCATAAGGCGCTCGACCTTGGCGTCAACTGGATCGACACCGCCGCGGTCTACGGCCTGGGCCACTCGGAAGAGATGGTAGCCAGGGCTGTCAAATCGGCGTCGAGCAAGCCGTACCTCTTCACCAAATGCGCCAGGGTCTGGAACGAGAACCGTGAGATCGGCAAAAGTCTGAAACAGATTCGCCGCGAGGCCGAGGATAGCCTTCGCCGCCTGCAGGTTGAAGCGATCGACCTGTACCAGATCCACTGGCCTGAGCCCGATGAGGAGATCGAAGAGGGCTGGGCCGTCATGGCCGACCTGCAGCGCGAAGGGAAGGTCCGCTGGATCGGCGTCTCCAACTTCTCGGCCTCACAGATGGAACGGGCCGCGAAGATCGCTCCCATCACGTCGAACCAGCCGCCCTACTCGATGCTCAATCGCGCGGCAGAGGCCGAGATACTGCCGTTCTGCCAGAAGAACAATATCGGCGTCATCAACTATGCGCCCATGCACTCCGGGCTGCTTACCGGAGCCATGTCGAAGGAGCGCGTCGCGGCCTTCCCGCAGGACGACTTCCGCCGCAACGCGAAGAACTATCAGGAGCCGCTGCTCTCCCGCAACCTGGCCGTCGCTGATTTCCTTAAGTCCATCGGCGTACGTCACAACGTCGCCGCTGGAGTCATCGCGATCGCCTGGACGCTTCACAATCCAGCTATCACGGCAGCCATCGTCGGTGGCCGAAATGCAAACCAGGTCGAGGGAACTTTTGCTGCTGCCAACTTTCGCCTTACCGAATCGGAGTATGCCGAGATCAACGCGTTCCTGTCGGCCCATCCGTAGCGCGTTCCGCGATGTGAGGCGGCAGCAGCTACACTAACTCCCATGCTGCAGCCCTATCGCGCCCAGTTCAACGCTAACTTCACACAGGCCGCCTACGATGACCTGCTTGCGCGGCTGAACAGAATCACGCGCACGACAGTCGAATTTCCCGTCGCCGAAACACCCTGCTTCTTTCCCCAGTTGCTGATCGACAATCTGACCCAGACCGGCATCGAACTCACCCACCAGCTTCTCGACAATCCCGGCTACATGCAGGCTTCCGAGCAGTGCGTGCCGGAGCAGTTCCGCGTGCCAAACGAGAATCCCCAGCCCAACTTCATGACGGTCGACTTCGGCCTCGTGCGCGATGCGGATGGCAGCCTCAGTCCACGACTGGTCGAGATGCAGGCCTTTCCGTCGATCTTCGGCTACCAGGACGTTCTAGCGCGCCAATACATCGAGGCTTATGGGCTGGAGCCGAAGTTCAAGTGGCATCTCGGCGGACTCAGCGAGCAGAGCTATTGGGAGCTGTTGCGCAAAGTGATCCTTGGTCGTCATGCGCCGGAGAACGTCATCCTTCTTGAGCTCGACCCGGAGCACCAGAAGACGCTTCCGGACTTTCATCTGTACGAAGACAAGCTCGGCATTGCAATCGTCGATATCACGAAGCTCCGCAAGCGAGGGAATCGGCTGTTCTATCTGCGGGACGGCCTGGAGACTCCGATCCATCGCATCTACAACCGAACGATCGTCGACGAATTGCAGCGCAGGAATATTGAGCTGCCATTCGACTATCGCGACGAGCTGGACGTAGAGTGGGCAGGGCACCCCAACTGGTACTTTCGCATCAGCAAGTTCTCGCTGCCTTACCTACATCATCCTTCGGTCCCGAAGGCCGTCTTCCTCGACGACTGGTTCGCGCAACGAAATCTGGATGGGCTGCCGCCGGACCGGAGCGAACTCCTCCTGAAGCCTCTTTATTCCTTCGCCGGGAAAGGCATTCAGTTTGCCCCGACCGATGCAGACCTGAATGCCATACCGGTCGCTGATCGGCACCTGTACCTTCTCCAGGAGCGTGTCTCGTTTGCGCCAGTCATCGACACGCCCGCAGGTCCGACTCAGGCTGAGATTCGGATTATGTATCTATGGCCCGACGGCGGCACACTGCAACCTGCTATCAGCCTGGTCCGGCTCGGAAGGGGTCTGATGATGGGAGTCGATCACAATCGCGACCAGCGGTGGGTCGGCGGCTCTGCGGCACTGATTCCGATAGGCTAATTCGTCGGGAGTAGGTTTGTAACTATCACCAATCAGTTAGGGTTCCGTCGAGCTTGCGGGCTATCGGAAGATACGCTCGCTGGTAGGGATACTTCGCCGCGAGCACTTCGTCGATGTCGACGCCAAGGCCGGGAGCGTCTCCGGGATGCATGTATCCGGCTTTGAAGGTGTTGTTGTGGGGAAAGACCTCGTCGGTGAGCGGGCTGTGGCGCATATGTTCCTGGATGCCGAAGTTGTGGACCGCGATGCCGAGATGCAAGGCCGCGGCCATGGTAACGGGCGAGAGATCCGTGGCGCCGTGACAGCCGGTGCGGACCTGATAGAGCGCAGCGAAATCGGCCACTTTTTTTAGCTGAGTGATGCCGCCGCCGTGAGCGATGGCCATGCGGATGTAGTCGATGAGTTGATGGCGGATCAGGTCGTGAGCGTCCCAGATCGAGTTGAAGATCTCCCCTACGGCAATCGGAGTGGTGGTGTGTTTACGAATGATCTTAAAGCTGTCCTGATGTTCGGCGGGGCAGGGATCTTCGAGCCAGAAGAGGTGAAAAGGCTCGAGCGACTTTCCTAGACGCGCAGCTTCAATCGGAGTGAGGCGGTGGTGGACGTCGTGGAGCAGATGGACGTCGGAACCAAGCTCAACGCGCAGCGTCTCGAACAGGCTCGGCGCGAAGTTCAGATATCGCTCGGAGGACCAGAGGCTTTCGGGCGGCAGGCCTCGTTCGGCGGGTTCATAGGATGTGCCTCCCTTGGGGACTCCGTAGCTGGAGGCGACACCGGGCACGCCGGCCTGGGCTCGTACCGCGAGATAGCCCTCGTCTAGATGTTTGTGGACAGAGTCGAGAGTCTCGGAGATATCAACGCCGTTCGCGTGGGCGTAGACGAGGCAGCCTTCGCGGCTCCTGCCTCCAAGCAGGTTGTAAACCGGAGTATTCAGGGCCTTGCCCTTGATGTCCCAGAGCGCGACGTCCACTGCACCGATGGCGCACATGGTGATGGGACCCCGCCGCCAGTAAGCACCGCGGTAGAGATACTGCCAGATGTCTTCGGTCTGAAACGGATCACGCCCGATGAGGCAGGGGAGGACGTGGTCGTTGAGATAGCTGGCAACGGATAGTTCGCGCCCGTTAAGGGTGGCATCGCCCAGACCGTAGATCCCTTCGTCGGTGTCGATGCGCAGGGTGGTGAAGTTACGACCGGGAGAGCAGAGGATGAGGCGTGCCTGGGTGATCTTCATGGGTTTATCTCCGCAACGTGGCGAGCGCCGGCGATGGATGAATTCCGCAAGTCTTCAGGCGCTTCACGTCCGCTGCCAATCAGGGAGGTGATCGCGTCTACGTCGTAGACGCAGCCTCCCCAGATGCCTCCGCTGGCATGGACGAGTGCTGCCCACAGTCTCGTGTCATCCGGCAAAGAGGGATGGGGGCGCAGATCCGTGCGAGGCGCGCGCTGCGCCAGACGTGCTGAGCCTGTGTCCGGATCGAAAGGGCCTTCTGCATCGCCGACCAGATTGACAGAGCCGATAAGCTTCTGACGGTCGATGATGATTTCAATGGTATCTCCGTCCTGCAGGCGCCCCAGCGCGCCGCCGGCCAATGCCTCCGGTGAGATGTGCCCGATGCAGGCTCCGGTGGAGACACCGCTGAATCGCGCATCGGTGAGGACGGCGACGTGTTTCCCAAAGGGAATGGCTTTGAGTGCCGAGGTGATCTGATAGATCTCCTGCATCCCCGCACCGGCAGGTCCGGAACAGATGAGTACAAGCACATCGCCTGCGACGATCTCGCCAGATTTGATGGCAGCAATCGCGGCTTCTTCGGTGACAAAGACCTTTGCCGGTCCGAGGTGACGATATTTGCCGTCCGCGTCGACCAGTGTGGGATCGATGGCAGTGCTCTTGATGACGGAGCCTTCGGGTGCGAGGTTGCCGGTCGGGAAGCAGATGGTGGAGGTAAGTCCGCGGGAACGCGCGCGGTCCGGGCTCATAATGACGTTGTCGGGGTCGACACCGTCCTGCTTCAGCAGGTTCTTTCGCAGCGTGTGCCGCCTGGAACTGTCCTGCCACCAGTCGAGCGCGGCGTCCAACGTATCACCCGAAACTGTTTTGACGGACGTGTCGAGCAGGCCGGCGCGGCGCAGATGCAGCATCACCTCGGGCGTTCCGCCGGCGAGGAAGACCTGGACGGTCGCGTAGTTGCCGGGGCCGTTCGGCAGGGCGTCCACCAGGCGCGGAACCTGACGGTTGATGCGCGCCCAGTCGGTCGAGGTGGGTCGTGGAAGCTTCGCTGCGTGCGCAATCGCTGGCAGATGCAGCAGCAGATTGGTCGAGCCCCCGAATGCAGCGTGAACGACCATCGCATTGTTGACGGCCGCAGTAGTGAGCACGTCGGCGGTTCCCATGCCGAGTTGGCGCAGGCGAAGGATGGCTCGGGCGGACCGGCGCCCGGCGTCGAGCCAGATCGGCTGACCAGAAGGTCCCAGAGCGGAGTGCGGGAGTGCTATGCCGAGCGCCTCTGCGATGACTTGCGAGGTAGCCGCGGTGCCGAGAAACTGGCAGCCGCCTCCAGGCGTTGCGCAGGCGCGGCACCCCATCTCGGCGGCGTGTTCGAGCGTGATCTGCTGCGCGGCGAATCGAGCGCCAATGGTCTGGACCTTGCCGGCGTCCTCGCCGTCTTCAGGCAGCAGCGTAACTCCGCCGGGGATCAGCACGCTCGGCAGATCGCCCGAGGATGCGAGCGCCATCATCATCGCGGGAAGTCCCTTGTCGCAGGTGGCGACGCCGAGCACGCCGATCCGCGTTGGCAGCGAACGCATCAGACGGCGCAGAACGATAGCTGCATCGTTGCGAAAGGGAAGCGAGTCGAGCATTCCCGTCGTACCCTGGGTGCGGCCGTCGCAAGGATCGGTGCATGCGCCGGCGAACGGAATGGCGCGCATGGATCGAAGCTCGCGCGCGGCTTCGGCGACGAGCGCGCCTACCTCCCAGTGGCCGGTGTGGAATCCAAGCGCGATGGGGGTACCGTCGGCGGCACGAAGACCCCCGTGCGTGCTGAGGATCAGCACCTCGGGATCGAGCACACGTGCAGGCTCCCAGCCCATTCCGACGTTCATACTGAGGCCGAAGAGATTTCCCGACGGCTGGGTGAGCAGCATCTCCGCAGTGATGGGAAGGGCGCCTGAGGGACCGGGCGCGTGCGTCGCGACATCGCTGAGCGCAAAGTCGGCGCTCTCGAGAACGGATGCGAGTGATATCTCCTGAATAGCTGCTCCTCACACGCCCGGGTCCAGCGTAAGACCGAGCGTCGGCTATTCGAGATTAGAGCGTCGGTTGGATTGGAGCAACTTCTGAGCGACGGGCTGGAGCTGCCGATCCTCCGGAGAAGCGGACGAGAATCGTCTTCAGGATGACGTAGAGCACAGGGATGAAGAACAGATTCAAGACCGTGGACAGGACCATTCCGCCGATGATCGCAGTGCCGACAGAGTGCCGTCCGTACGATCCGGCTCCGGTGGCGAAGTAAAGCGGACCGACGCCAAGGATGAAGGCGATCGACGTCATCAGGATCGGGCGCAGACGCAGCTCCGCCGCTTCAATCGCGGCATCGATGATGGACTTTCCCTGGCCAAGGAGCTGCTCGGCAAACTCAACGATCAGGATCGAGTTCTTCGCTGACAGGCCGATGAGCATGACCAGACCGATCTGCACATAGACGTCGTCGTCGATTCCGCGTGCGGCGACGAAAGACAACGCTCCGAGCACGGCCATTGGCACCGCGAGCAGAATGATGAACGGAAGCGCAAAGCTCTCATACTGCGCGGAGAGCGTGAGGTAGACGACCAGTAGACCCAGGCCGAAGATGATGATGGCCTTGCCTGCGGACTCGACCTCTTCAAGTGCAAGTCCCGTCCACGAGAAGGTCATTCCCTGCAGCTTGTTCTTGTTGAACAGATTCTGCATCGCCTGGAGGCCTTGTCCCGAGCTGAGACCGGCCGCGGGTGATCCGTCGATCTCGGCCGAGCGGAAGAGGTTGTAATGGTTGATCACCTGCGGGCCGGAGGTCTCCGTAAGGGTGACCAGGTTGTCCAGAGGTAGGAGCTGGCCCGCACTTGTGCTGACGTAGTACTGGCGCAGGTCTTGAGCGTTGCGGCGGTACTGAGCATCTGCCTGCACATAGACGCGATACGACCGGTTGTTGAAGTCGAAGTCGTTGATGTAGCTCGATCCCATGAAGGTACCGAGCGCTGCGCTGATCTGGGCGAAGGGAACCCCCATGGAAGCCGCCTTCTGGCGGTCGATGGTGACCAGCAACTGCGGATCATTGGAGGTGAATGTGGTATTCATGCCGGTCAGGCCTGAGCCCGGGGCGCGCGACTGCGCCACGATGGTGTGCGCAACCCGGTCAATATCTCCAAATGTATTGCGCCCTCCATCCTGAAGGATGAATTGAAAGCCGCCGACTGTGCCGATGCCCTGAATCGCGGGCGGTTCGGCAGCGAACGCGATACCGCCCGGAACCGCGAAGAGTCTCGGGCCGATCTCACCGACGATTGCCTTGGCGGTGAACTTTGGACCCATCTTGGTGCGTTCGTCAATCGGCTTGAGCGGAGCGAAGATCAGGCCGGAGTTCGGCGAGCTTCCGCCAGCAAGAGAGAAGCCCATGACGGAGAAGGTGCCGAAGACGCCGTTGTTCTGGCGCACGATCGCGGAGACCTTATCGGCGAAGTCCGAGGTATAGCTGAGCGATGCTCCGGGCGGCGTCTGCACGATGATCAGGAAGTAGGACTGATCTTCCTGCGGGATAAAGGCCGTCGGAACATGGTTGTACATGTAGGCGGTAGCGGCGAGCGCCCCCGCAAAGAGCAGCAGCATGACGTAACGGATGCGGACGACGAAAGTCACAGCGCGCGCATAGATGCGGATCAGCCACTGGATGAATCGCTCGATGGGATTCAGCAACAGGCCCAGCAGTCCGGTGTGTTTCGTCTCCGCGCGAAGCAGAATTGCGGCCAGCGCAGGCGAGAGGGTAAGGGCGTTGAAGGCGGAGATGGCGATCGAGAATGCGATCGTAAGCGAAAACTGCTTATACAGAATGCCCGTCGTTCCCGGGAAGAAGCTCACCGGAATGAACACGGAGATCAGCACCAGAGAGGTAGCGATCACAGCGCTGGTGACCTCGGCCATGGCGACACTGGTGGCGGTGTGCGGATCGGAGGTCACGGATTCCAACTCGGTCCCTGCGCCCTTGAGGGCACTGTGACCGCCCTCTCCCGTTCCAGGACTTTCCTGGACTGTCGCGTGGCCAGAGAGGTGACGCTGCACGTTCTCGATGACGACGATCGCGTCATCGACGACGAGTCCTGTTGCCAGCGTGATGCCGAAGAGAGTGAGCGAGTTGATGGAAAAGCCGAAGATCTTAATGAAGGCGAAGGTCCCGATGAGCGAGACAGGTATCGTGACCGCGGGAATGATGGTGGCGCGCCAGTCCTGCAGGAAGAGAAAGATAACGATAATGACGATGACCACCGCTTCACCGATGGTCTGCACAACCTCTTTAACCGAGTCGCTGACGACAGTGGTGGTATCTACCGCGATGATGCCTTTCAGGCCCGGCGGATAGGATTTCTCGAGCTCGGCCAGCACAGCCCGGCAACGTTTGTCCACATCGAGAGCGTTGGCGTTTGAAAGCTGTTGGACGCCGATACCGACAGCCTCTCCGCCGGAAAATTTGAGGCTGGTGTTGTAGTTTTCCGCACCGATCTCCGCGCGTCCGACGTCCTTGAGCAGGACAATTCCGCCTGCCGTATTGCTGTTTTTGAGAATGATGTTTTCGAACTGCTTCGGATCGGAGAGGCGGCCGACAACGCGGACAGCCATCTGAAAGGTCTGCCTGGGATCTGACGGTTGCTGGCCGAGTTGTCCGGCGGGAACCTCGACGTTCTGTGCCGCCAACGCGTTGGTGACGTCGAGCGCGGTGAGTCCCCGGGCAGCGAGCCGGTTCGGGTCGAGCCATATGCGCATTGCATACTTGCGCTCGCCGAAGATGACCACCGCGCCAACACCCGGAACGCGCTTAAGCGCATCGCTGATGTAGACGTCGATGTAGTTCGAGATGAAGTCCTGCGAAAGCGAGTGATCCGGCGAGATAAAGCCTGCGGCGAGAACAAAGTTGGAGTTCGCTTTCAGAATCGTAATGCCCGTGTTGTTCACGACGGCGGGCAGACGTCCCTGCGCGGAGGCGACACGGTTCTGCACGTCGACGGCAGCAATGTTGAGATCGTAGCCGGTATCGAATGTCACTGTGATGGACGAGGTGCCATCGTTCGAACTGGTGGAACTCATGTAACGCATTCCCTCGACGCCGTTGATGGCCTGTTCGAGGATGATGGTGACGGCAGACTCTACGTCCTTGGAGTTTGCTCCGATGTAGTTGCTGGTAACGACGACCTGTGGCGGAGCAAGCTGCGGATAGAGCGAGATCGGCAGAGTCGGAATGCAGACGGCGCCTGCGAGAATGATGAGCAGCGCGCATACCGTTGCGAAGATCGGGCGGCGGATGAAGAAGTCTACGAACAAGGTTTACCTCTGGCCGGGGCCGTGGCCCGCTGATAGAGCGAAAGACAACGCGGACCAGGCACGGGCTCCGCAGTACGATTCCTTCCGGCGGCTTAGCCCAGGGGCTTGACCGGCGCGCCTTCCTGCAGGAACTGCAATCCGGAGAGGATGACCTTTTCGCCAGGCTTCAGACCGGCGAGGACGGGATAGGTATTGCCCACGGTCTCACCCAGGGTTACTGGAATCTGGTGAGCGGTGTATCCATCGCCCTTCGGCTCGGCGACAAATACGAAGGACTGTCCACCGACGAGGCTGACGGCGAGAACGGGAACCACCGGAGCCGGAGCCGTGCTCCAGGTGACGCGAGCCTTCACCAACTGCTGATTGCGAAGCAACTCGGCCGTGCGCGGGATCTCCGCCTTGGCGAGAATACTTTGCAGTCCGTTGTCCACCTGCGGAGAGAGAAAGCTGATGGTCGACTTCGCCAGGACTTTTCCGTTTGTATCGAGAATCTCGACCGGCAGACCGACGCGAATCTGAGATGCGCGCTCAGTCGGAATGTAGATGTAGGCTTCGAGGTCGGCGTTCTCATCGACGGTCGTCAGCACGGTGGTTGGAGAGACATAGTCGCCGACGTGCACCGGTATGTCGCCCACGACACCGTTGAACGGAGCACGGATATCGTAGTAGTCGAGTTGTTGCTTCTGCGTTGCGGTCAGGGCCGCATTGGCCTCGTAGTCGCCCTTCGCGTTCTGGTAGGCCTGGGTCGCCTGATCGAAGGCGTCGCGCGAGACCACGCCCGCTTCGAACAACTTCTGCTGGCGGTCAAGCTGGATCTTGCTGTAGTCGTAGACGGCCTTCTTCTGAGCCTCGGTTCCACTTTGCGACTGGAAGGTGGCCACCTGCTTCAGCGGATCAACCCGCATCAGCACCTGTCCCGCCTTCACGAAGTCGCCGGACTTCACGAAGATCTTAACGAGGTTGCCGCTGACCTGCGGCTGCATCGTGGACGAGCGGCGGCTCTTAATGGTCGCAACATACGTGTCGTCGTTTGGCACAGGCGCGAGGGTAACGGGGGCAACCTGCACCGGCATGGCCTGAGGCGCTCCCGCGACGGGCGGAGGGTCGGATTTGCAGCCAACGCCAAGCGAACTGATCAAGCAGAGCACCAACGAGGCGATGGGTCGGCGGTTCAAAATCAAGGGCACAGAACTTCTCCTTCAAAGAGCACATACGGCCGCTTCGCTCTCCTGGTTCCAGCGGGTACGCTGCGAAATACAGGTGCCTTCCTGGCGCAAAATCTCTGCGTTCTGAAGGTCTATTCAGCGGACAGCGGAAGTTTCTATCTTAGATGACGCGATGTTCAGGAAGGGTTCGAGATTCTGTGCTCTGAATGTATCCAAGCGCCTGATTTTAACGGCCTGCTGGCTTCGGGGCGGCTCGGGCGGCCCGATCAACCCTCAAGGCCGCTCTTCTCCGCGAAAGAAAACGGATTGAAGCTCTCATGCCGGTCGAAGGCATCGGAGTGCTCCGTTCGCTTCAGCCAGTTGATGACGAGGTAGGTGATCGGGGTCGCCAGCACCTCGTACCCGACCTTGAGCGCGTACCCGGTGAGGATGATATTGACCAGCGTGCGAACCGGATAGATCCCTCCGAATGTAAGGGTGATCACCAGCACGGTGTCCACAGCCTGCCCGACAACGGTCGACCCGATCGTGCGAGTCCAGAGTTTATGTCCGTCGGTAAGAAGTTTCAGCCTCGCCATCGTGTACGAGTTCGCGAACTCGCCTGCCCAGAAGGCGATCAGGCTGGCCGCAAGGATGCGCGGGATAAAGCCGAAGACCGTGGCGAAGGCCTGCTCGTTGCGCCAGCCCGGCGCAGAGGGAAGCGCGATGACGATCGCTCCCATCAGGTAAAGGAGGGAGGTCCCGAAGAAGCCAAGCCAGATCGCGCGCCGTGACGCGGCAAATCCGTAGACCTCAGTAAATACATCTCCGAAGATGTACGTGACGGGGAAGAGCAGCACCGCGCCGCTGACTGCAAATGGCCCCACCGACCACCGGCCCACGCCGATCGGACCGATAAGGCAGACCTTCTGCGCGACCAGGTTGGAGACCAGCAGGATGACGACAAACGCAGTGGTGAGAGCGTCGAGATATTTGAACCGTCGAGCGGTAGAGGGCATCGTTTGAGCGTTCGTCTCGTTGTGCTTCAGCTTCCAGTATGCCGCGCCGGGCTTCATGATAGAAACTTTTGACATCAGAGCATCATGTTGATAGCGTGGAAGCCGGTGGGCTTATGTCCGCGCCGCCCTTACGTCCCTGTCGTCTAGCCCGGCCCAGGACACCGCCTTCTCAGGGCGAAAACACAAGTTCGAATCTTGTCGGGGACGCCAATCGATGCACGGTTTCTGAGACCTCGATTGAAAGAACAAGGCGTTTGGGGAAATCCCGGCATTTCCTTACCGTGCCCACTTCCATTACTTACTGACGACGTTAGACTAGCCCTATATGAATCCACCGGCTGGAATCAAACTGACGACCGTTCTGATGATGATCGCCGTTCTTCTTCATCTGGTCGCGGCGAGCGCCAGCCCGTTTCCCATGCTGTGGAGCGAATCTCATGGTCTCACCCGATTTACCGCCTCCGCGATTGGCGGAGCGCTGGCCGGCGTGTTGATCGCCCTCTTTGAGGGGCTCGTCCTCTATCTCTATTGGAATGGCCGCAGATGGTCACGATGGGCGGTCGTTCTCGGCTGCCTGCTCTGCTTTGTCTCGCTTCGGCACTTTATCGTAGGCCCGCCGGTCTCGCACGGCAGAGTGTTGATCATCATCTATCGAATCGCCGTCGCTCTTGGGGTCATGGCCTATCTCTGCACCGACCAGGCGCGCGGTTGGTTTAATGAGAGGCTCACCGAAGAGTGGGATCAATGACCCGCACTCCGCAATCACTATAGAAAGCAAGCGTTCTTCGCGCGGACGGCCATGGAACACCAGAGTAAGAGCAGGATGCGCTTTCGCAGTCGCAGGCCGCAATGGAGAGATTTAAACGAGTTACCGCTTATCTTTTCGATTCGAAGCATGGTGCGAAGAATCATATAGCCGCACGATGGCTCTTCCTTCGGGCACTGGGCCTGATCTACTTTTCCGCATTTTTTTCGCTGATCTTTCAGGTGCGCGGTCTCATCGGGTCACGAGGCATTCTGCCGGCTGCGAGCTTTCTTGAGGCAGTCCGCGGCCTCGGCGTCTTGCGCTTCTGGTACGCTCCCACACTTCTATGGCTCTCCAGCAGCGATCGCTTCCTGTTGGCCGTGTGCTGGATTGGGCTCGTCGCGTCGTTGCTTCTGGCGGCGAACCTCTGGCCGCGGGCGACGCTGCTCGTCTGCTTCTTGTGTTTCCTTTCGTTCGTCAGCGCCGCGCAGGATTTCTCCAGCTATCAATCCGATGGGATGCTGCTGGAGGCCGGCTTTCTTTCGCTCTTCCTGGCGCCTCCAGGGATTCTTCCCGGTTGGGGAGCCAGTCATCCTTCCACGCGAGCACCAATGTTCCTGCTGCTGTGGGAGTGGTTCCGGATCTACTTCGAGTCCGGCGTGGTCAAGCTTGAGAGCGGCGATCCAACCTGGAGGAATCTTACGGCTCTATACGAGTACTACCAGAACGGGCCGCTGCCGACCTGGGTAGGCTGGTATCTACAGCATCTCCCGCACTGGTTTCACATCGCCACCGCAGCGGTAACGCTGTTCATGGAACTCGTTCTCGTCTGGATGGCGTTCTTACCGCGCAGGTGGCGCATCGCCTGCTTCGCGATTGTCACGTCGTGGCAGGTTGGAGTGATCCTCACTGCGAACTATGCGTTCCTGAACTACCTCGTCCTCGTGCTCGCGTTTCTGCTGTTGGACGATGCTGTTCTGCAGCACTTCGTTCCGGCCCGATGGCTCGCTGGTCTAGTGAACAAGGTGGACGGCCAGGCGAGGACCACATGCGGGGAGTATCGGTTCGCGCCGATCCGTCGCGCGGCGTGCGCCGTAGCGATGACCTGGATCTTCTACGCGACCACGGTACCGCTTGTGCAGATGTTCTGGCGTGGCGTGCCGCTTCCGGTGGGACCTGTCGCCGCTCTCGAACCCTTTCGCATCGCGAACCAATACGGTCTGTTCGCGGTGATGACACCGCATCGCTACGAAATTGAGTTCCAGGGTTCGAATGATGGCAGGAACTGGACGGCTTATCCGTTTCGCTACAAGCCGCAGAACGTGAAGGAGAGGCCGCGCATCTACGCTCCCTACCAGCCCCGGTTCGATTGGAATCTGTGGTTCGCCTCGCTGGGCTCGTGGCGGCAGTATCCGATTGTGCCGCGGACGGAAGAGCTGCTTCTCGAAAATGATCGCGCTGTGCTTAGTCTCTTCGCCGACAATCCGTTCTCCAATGCGCCGCCGCGCTTTGTCCGCACCGTGCTCTGGCAATACTGGTTTAGCACTCCCGAAGAGAAGCGTACCCAGGGGCTCTGGTGGAGGCGGCAGCTTCTGGGAACCTATGCGCCGACTCTTACTCGTGCTCCCGACGGACGCTTCGGAATCGTCGAAGATCCATCGCTCGATGATCTGTCTCCATCCGGACCGTGATGCGCAGTGCACGCGGAACTTTAGCTGGAAGAATGCAGACCCACATGGGCGAGCGCTGATTTGGCAGCGTGATAACCGGCCATACCGTGAACTCCACCGCCCGGAGGTGTGGACGCTCCGCAGAGATAGAGACCGGGCAGCGAGGTGCGATAGAGCGACGGCGTGGGACGAAAGAGAAGCTGCCGGAGATTCATCGCGCCTGCCGAGATATCACCACCGACAAGATTCGAATTCCAACTCTCGAGGGCCGCCGGTGGAGACACGGCGCGGGCCAGAATGCACTCGCGAAATGCGGGAGCGAAACGGGTGATCTGGCGTTCGATGGATTCGACGTGGTCCTTCGCGCTGCCGTTGGGGACGTGACAGTAGGCCCAGGCGGTGTGCTGACCTGCGGGCGCGCGACTGGGGTCGAAGAGCGACGGCTGTACAAGCAGAACGAATGGCCGCTCGGATGTAAAGGTACGCTCCGACGCGGCGATCTCTTCGAGCGATCCGCCGAGATGAACGGTGGCGGCACGGGAGCACTCACGCGCGGTCCATGGAATCGGCGCATTGAGAGCGTAATCGATCTTGAAGGCTCCGGCGCCGTAGCGAAAGCGCGCAAGCTGCTTGCGATAGCCGAGTGAGAGTTCAGATCCTGCGATCGAAATTAGCTGCCGCGGAGTGATGTCGGCGAGGATGAGATCGGACTTTGGGAGTTCAACGATCTCGCGGCTGCTCTCGATGCGGCCGCCAAGATCTTCGAGATGACGGGCCAGCGCGCTGGTGAGACTCTGGCCGCCACCGCGAAGGATGGGCCACCCTCCAGCATGGCCCGCAGCCATCAGGACCAGGGCAACTGCCGCGGAGGTTGGTGTCTCGAGAGGAAGTACAGAATGAGCCGCCATACCTGCGAAGAGGGCGCGGGCACGAACGCCAGCAAAGCGGGAACGAGCGAGGGACTCCGCCGGCAGAAGCGCCGAGAGACCGAATCGGGCGAGCACAAGCGGATGATGAGGGATGTGCTGGATGGGTCCGAGAATCTCTGCCGTGAGTTCAGCGAACCGCGAAGCGAGAGGACCAAGCAACGAGCGATACTTGCGGCGGTCGCCTGCATCGAGATTGGCGATCGTATCCTCAATGGAATGTTCGAGCATAACCGCTGTTCCATCGTCGAGCGGGTGAGCGCACGGCGCGGAGGGTTCAATCCAGGGAATGTCGATTGGCAGAGATCGGAAGAATGGACTCGCAAAACCCATCGGGTAGGCTGACGAACCAAGGTCGTGATGAAAGCCGGGCAGCGTGATCTCGCCGGTGGAGCACGCGCCCCCAATCTGGGCGTTGCGCTCACAGACCGTTGTCTCAACGCCCGCGGATGCGAGAACGATGGCGGCGGAGAGACCGTTGGGTCCGGAGCCGATGATTGTCGCGGTCGCCATGCGATGAGAATAGCGCTTCCGGCGAATGCTGACAGGAGATGAGTTCGCCGGCCCTCACAGAAGGACCGACAGAGGATCGGCCTGGAGGGCCACTACTCCCAATTCTGGTCGTTCATTGATACCATCGTCAGAATCACAGTCGACAGGAGCGCCATGTCTTATAGACCGGACCGCCGTAGCTTCATCATTGGGGGCGGACTCACCGCGCTCGCCTCCGCAAAAGCATTTGGGGCAAGCGATACATTGCGCGTGGGCGTGATCGGAGCGGGCGGCCGAATGAGGAATTTACTCGATGCTGCGGATGCGAACGGTCCGTATGAGATTGTGGCAGTGAGCGACGTGTACGCACCGCACTGCGAAGCCGTCAAGACTCGTTCGAACGGGCTTGCGACCACGCATGTGGACTTTCGCGAAGTGCTCGACATTAAAGACATCGACGCTGTTCTGATCGCTACTCCCGACCACTGGCACGTTCGCGCTGCCACCGCTGCAATCGCAGCAGGCAAGGATGTGTATCTCGAAAAGCCGGTCACCCATACGCTTGAAGAAGGCGCTCCGCTGATTCACGCGGTTCGGTCCAGCAAACAGGTTCTACAGTGCGGGATGCAGCAACGGAGCTGGAGTCATTTCCGCAACGCGGTGGACCTGATTCAGGGAGGAAGTCTCGGCCGCGTTGTCCAGGTAAGAACCTATTGGTGGCAGAACTACAACGTCAGCTGGGTGCCGAAGCCGATGGACGTCGCTCAGCTTGATTGGAAGCGCTGGCTTGGAGGCGCGCCCGATCAGCCATTCAGTCTTGAGAAGTACAGCCACTGGAGGTGGTATTGGGACTTTGGCGGAGGCGCGATGACCGATCTGTTCGCGCATTGGATCGACGTGGCGCAATGGGCGATGAAGTCGGATGAGCCATCCAAGGCCCAGATGCTTGGCGACAAATATATCTTTGAGCAGTGGCAGTGCCCCGACACGATTCAGGCTGCCTTCCGCTATCCCGGCTTCGATGTGTTCTATGAAGGAATGATGGCCTCTTCGATCGACGACGGCGGCCTCGAATTTCGTGGCACCGACGCGACGCTGAAGCTGACCCGCGCTGGGTTCACTCTGTATCGTGAAGGCGTCAAGAGCGACCAGAATCCGGTGCTGACGGAGCGGAGCTTTCGTGACGGAACCATCTCTCACATGGAGAATTTCTTCTCCTGCATCAAGAGCCGGAAGGACCCGAATGCGCCGGTCGAGGCGGGCGTTGCAGCGGCGCGCGCCGGGCACATCGGCAATCTCGCATACCATCGCGGCGGCCAGGTTGTATGGCCCCTGAAGGCGTGAGATTGGCTAAACGGAATGGTGGCGGGGTTCCTGGCAAACAGGATTGTCGCGACTCTTGAATTTATGTCTTTGTCTCGAACGGAAGCTTGTGTAGAGTAGTGCCATCTACACAATAAATGGACTCTTCACTCCCACGATGCAGTGAAGGCAATCCTCTCCATATTTCTTTGCAGCACGGAGTCCGCGCTTGTCGATCGTTCGTCGACGGGCCGGTGGTCTTCGTTCAGGCACTGCCCGAAAATCCTTGTACCCAAGCGAGAAATCTATTTATGAGTGGATTGCGTCGGTCGTTAGTGAAACCTTTTCTGGCTCTTCTGTTTGCACTCACATTGAGCGGATCGATTGTGAGTGGAACGAGGATGATGGGACAGGCTGTCCCGTCTGCGGCGCCCGCCGCAGGCGTGAGTCAGACAGACCGGATCGCCGCTCTGGAAAAGCAGAACGCTGACAACGCCGTAGCAATCGCAGCCGCTCAGACCGCTGGGGATAACGGCTGGATGCTGGTTTCTGCAGCCCTGGTGTTGATGATGAGCATCCCGGGGCTCGCTTTGTTCTACGGTGGCCTGGTACGGAAGAAAAACATTCTCGGAACGATGATGCAGACCTTCGCGATGGCCGCGGTCATCACGGTGCTTTGGGGATTGGTGACCTACTCGCTTGCCTTCGGCGAGGGAAACGCATTCATCGGCGGCCTGCACAATGTCTTTCTGCGCGGAGTGGGTCTGGCTCCCGATGTGAAGTATGCGGCTACCATTCCGCTGCAAACCTTCATGGTGTATCAACTGATGTTCGCGATTATCACGCCGGCGCTGATCACAGGTGCGTTCGCTGAGCGGATGAAGTTTTCCGCGATGCTGTTGTTCATGGTGCTGTGGGCTCTGATCGTCTATAGTCCGATGGCGCATATGGTTTGGGGCAAAGGTGGATTCCTGAATGCAACGTTAGGCGGACGTTTTCCATGTCTGGACTTCGCGGGCGGCACCGTGGTGCATGTGACCTCGGGGGTGTCGGCGCTGGTGACGGCGCTGTATCTGGGCAAGCGGCTGGGATATCCAAAGGTGCCGATGCCCCCTCACTCGGTCGTACTGAGCTTCATCGGAGCGTGCCTGCTTTGGGTGGGCTGGTTCGGCTTCAATGCTGGTTCGGCGCTTTCGGCCGGCACACTGGCGACTTCGGCGTTTGTTGCGACGCATTTTGGAGCCGCCGCGGCGGCGATCGGCTGGAGCGTGGCGGAGTGGATCAGGCAAGGCAAACCTTCGGCGTTGGGAGCGATCTCAGGTGCGGTAGCCGGTCTGGTCGCAATCACTCCCGCGTCGGGCTTCGTGTCGCCGATGTCGGCTCTGTGGATTGGCTTGATTGCGGGCGTGGTTTGCTACCTGATGGTTGTGAAGGTGAAGGCGGCCTTCGGCTATGACGACTCGCTCGATGCGTTCGGCGTCCACGGCGCGGGAGGAACGCTCGGCGCAATTCTGACTGGGGTGTTTGCCAACAGCGCGATCAATCCGATCTTCGGCGCGGGGAAGGCGACAGGCCTGCTCGAAGGCAACGGGCACCAGTTGCTCAACCAGGCTGTGGGCGTCGCCATCGCATGGACGCTGTCGATCGCCGGTACGCTGGTAATTCTTTTTGTTGTCGATAAAGTAATTGGCCTTCGAGTCAGCGAGGAAGACGAACGCGAGGGATTGGATCTTTCCCAGCATGGAGAAGAAGGGTACGATTGGGCGCATTGATGATTGCTGAACGTCTTTGTTCCGAGGAAGGATTTCGACCATGCAGAAGATAGAGGCGGTGATTCAGCCGTCGAAGCTGGAAGCGGTGAAAGATGCGCTGGTGGAGATTGGCGTGGAAGGAATGACGATCACCGAGGCGCGGGGGCACGGGCGCCAGAAGGGCCATACGGAGTTCTATCGCGGACGGGAGTACTCTGTTGACCTGTTACCAAAGGTCAAACTGGAGGTCGTCGTTGCGGACGACATGCTGGACAAGGCCATACTGGCCATCTCGGGCGCGGCCAGGACAGGCACCATCGGCGACGGCAAGATCTTTGTGTCCAAGATTGACGAGGCGATTCGGATTCGCAATGACGAGCGCGGCGAGATCGCCCTCTAGCGTCACCTCTCAGATTGTTCCACGTGGAACAATCTGAGAGTCGCGGAAGATCGCATTTTGGCTCTGCCCCCAGAATGTTCCACGTGGAACATTCTTGCGGGGAGATCGCACTTGGCCCGGCCGGAATTGTTCCACGTGGAACAATTCCGTCTGAGGGCTTGACTTTTTGCTCTGAGCGAGACCCCCATGCCGGAAAGCGAGATCACAGACAGCGGGTTGCGCGAGGGCTACCGGCGCAGGATGCTGGAGATTCGCGGCGCGTTCGAGGCAGGGGGAGCTTCGGGAGCGGCCACCGTCGCGGGGCGGACCGCGGCCCTGGACGGCCTGGTACGTGGGTTGTGGCAACAGGCGGTGCTGCGTGATCCGCGTCTCCAGAACGGCGTCGCTCTGGCAGCGGTGGGAGGCTACGGCAGGCGCGAGCTGTTCCCCTTCTCCGATATCGATCTGCTGTTTCTGCTGGACACAAAGGTAGCGGAAAAAGATGTGAAGGACGCAATCCGCCGCGTGAACCAGGAGCTGTGGGACTGCGCGATCCGGGTTTCTCCGACAACCCGGAAGTTGTCCGAGTGCGAGCGCTTCGATGCGGACAATGCGGAGTTTGCCATTGCATTGATGGATCACAGGTTTGTCTGTGGGGACTCGACTCTGTACGGCAAACTTGCGGAGCAGGTGGTCCCGAAGCTTCTGCAGCGAGAGCATAAAGCTCTTACAGGCCGCCTGCTGGAGCTCACCCGATCACGCCATGCGAAGTACGGCGAGACGCTGTTTCACCTGGAACCAAGTCTCAAAGAATGTCCGGGCGGGCTGCGGGACGTGCATGTCTGCAGGTGGCTGACGAAGCTGAACAGCATCGCGGCTCATGCTCGCAAGAAGACGGAACCGAGACCGCCAGACGCTGCATCTCCCGAGGAGCACGACGAATTTCAGCAGGCGGTGGAGTTTCTTTGTCTGGTGCGCTGCTTTCTTCACTACCGGCATGAGCGGGACGACAATACACTCGACTGGCAGGCGCAGGACGCGGCGGCGGAGAGTGCGATCGGGCTCCCGCAACAAGCGCCGAAGAGGGCCGATTCCGCTTACTGGATGCGGTTCTATTTTCGTCACGCGCGTAGCATCGAGCGCCGGCTCAAGCGCTTGACTGAAGAGGCGAGCACTCCCTCGAAGCCCGGACCATTCAGGCGGGAACGCAAAGGGGAGGCGCAACACCAGGGATTTCGCCTGGAACGCGGTCACGTCGTTCTGGATTCGACTGACGAGTTCGGGCACGATCCGGCCGGAGACCCGGACGTGGTGCTTCAGGTTTTTGCCGCCATGGCACGAACCGGATGCACGTTGAGCAGGGATGCGGAGACGCGGCTGTCCCAGGGCCTGCCCTTGATATCGGCACACCTCGAGGAGGGACCTGCGCTGTGGCGCCATCTGCAGGAGATTCTGACGGGAAGCCATGCGGGCGATACTCTGCGGACGATGCATGCTCTTGGCGTGCTGGAGTTACTGATCCCGGAGTTTCATGGCATCGATGCGCTGGTCATTCGCGATGCGTACCACCGATACACGGTGGACGAACATACCTTTGTTCTGATTGATACGCTGCACGGTCTGGAGACGCCGCAGAAGGGTGCGATGGAGGAATGGGCCACACGGCTTGGCGGTGTGCTCCGCGAACTGCCGCATCCCGGCCTGCTCTATCTCGCCGCCTTGCTGCACGATACCGGAAAGGGCCGGAGCACGGGGGACCATACGAGGGAGAGCGGGCGATTGGCGGAGAGTGTCCTGGAGAGACTGGATCTCGATGCGTATGAGAGCGGACTGGTGAAAAGTCTGATTGACAATCACCTTGAGATGTCGGCTGCTCTTCGGCGAGACATCTTCGACACAGAGACTGTGCGGACGTTTGCCGGAAAGGTTCATACGCCCGAAGCCCTGAAGATGCTAACGCTGTTCACCTTCGCCGACATCAACGCAGTGCATCCGGATGCCCTGACACCGTGGAAGGCCGAGAATCTGTGGCGGCTGTACATCGCGACCGCGAACGACCTGGATCGCAGCGTGGATGATGAGCGGCTTGCACCTGGAGAAGAGAGTGAACTCGTGCATCGAGTGGTAGCGCTGCTGCCGGGTCAGCAAGTTGCGATCGGAAGATTTCTGGAGGGGTTGCCCGAGCGTTACCTGCTGACCCGAACCCCAGAGCAGGTGCGCCTGCACTTCGGAATGGCGATCGAGTTGGGAAAAGACGCGGTGCAGATTAATTTTCGATATGCACCCCTGGTGAGCGAGTTGACCATCGTGACCCAGGACCGGCCGCAGCTGTTCGCGACCATCGCGGGAGCATTGGCCGCATGGGGCATGAACATCGTTACGGCAGACGCCTTTTCCAATCGCCGCGGAGTCGTGGTGGACACCTTTCGATTCACCGACAGCTTTCGGACGCTGGAGATGAACGCCTCCGAGCACCCGGCCTTTGTCAAGAGCGTGCATGACGTCATCACAGGGGCGGTCTCTCTTGAAAAGCTGATGAGCGGAAGACGAAAGGGAAGACGGAAGGCCCCACTGGTAACGGTGGAGACTCGAGTGGACCTGGACAACAGCGTCTCCTCTCACAGCACGCTACTGGAGGTGGTGGCGCAGGACACAACCGGCCTGCTGCATGCGCTGAGTCTTGCCCTGGCGACCAACGGTTGCAATATCGAGGTGGCCCTGGTGGACACGGAGGGCGAAACGGCCATCGACGTCTTTTATCTGACCCGCGGCGGGCAAAAGCTGGACAAGAACGAGGAGCGTGAACTGCGGGAGGCTCTGATGCAGGCGATCGAGGGCAATGGGCGCTAGCTGCCGTGGTCTTTTCGCGATGATGAAAGCATCCGTTGAGCCGGCCGAGCGGGAAACGGCAGGAAAATCGTACTCGCCGTACGAATCGGTTTTATAGTAGAAGTCATGGGAACCACGGCAAACCAGAACACCAGCAACGGACGTCCAACCGCGACGCCGCAGAAGAAGGATCGCTACCTGTTCGGCACTCTCGACAGTTTTGGCAAGAACCAGGAGAAGCTGCGGGAGGTGAGTTGGGGAGATGAGCAGCCGGAGGGTGTGGTTCTGGCATCCATGGACGCGGCCATCAACTGGGTCAGGAAAAACTCGATATGGCCGATGACCTTCGGCCTGGCCTGCTGCGCGATCGAGATGATGTCGATGGGCGGATCGCGATACGATATTGCGCGTTTTGGCGCCGAGGTGTTTCGTCCCTCCCCGCGGCAGAGCGATCTGATGATCATCGCGGGACGCGTCTCTCAGAAGATGGCACCCGTCATCCGTCGGCTCTATGAGCAGATGCCAGAGCCTAAATGGGTCATTTCCATGGGAGCCTGCGCGACGTCGGGGGGTGTTTTCAACAATTATGCGCTGCTACAGGGCGTCAATCAGGTGATTCCCGTCGATGTGTATGTCCCGGGGTGCCCTCCCAGGCCCGAGCAGTTGTTATATGCCATCACTCTGCTGCAGGAGAAGATACAAAAAGAGCGCGGTACAGTACGTAAAACGCTGAATTTGGCTTAGCGGGTTCGCCGGTGCGCAGTTGGTTACTGTATGGGTTCGTACAGCAGCAAATCAGCGGTTTTTCCGGGAATTCGTTCTATAAAGTATTGAAAAGAGAGTCGGGGAAGCGTATTTTTTCCCCTAAGTCGTAGCAACTGAATTAGTCTGTGAAGAATCGAAGAATTCAAACGATCCCTTTTTGATGGCTCGTACAACGTAGGATTTTTGAGTGGAGGAACTCGAATGGTTTATCGCCCGTTTCGTAATACACGCCGGTACGTACTGGCTGCATGTGCAGTCGGTCTCGGAGTCGCAAGTCTGAGTGCGCAGACTCCCAGCACACCCGCCCCGGTGGGGCCTAACCCTTCGCGAGTCGACGTATTCATGGGGTACTCCTACTTCGGGTCTCACGGGCAGAACAAGCCTTCGGGCATCACGTACTCGTCGATCGATTACGGTGCGATTGGCAGCGGCGCGTATTACTTTTCGAAGTATGTGGGCGGCGAAGTCGTAATCACCGCGCATCCGGATGGCGCAAACGACGGGCTCTACACGGGATCAGCCGGTCCTATCTTCCGCTTGCCGTTGGACAATTTCACGGTCTTCGCGCATGGTCTCGCCGGCGGCCAGAGGATGACCGGCCCTGACAACGATGCGGGTGGCTATCACAATCCATGGACATGGGGGCCCACGGTTGCAGTCGGTGGCGGCATGGACTACGACCTGCCCTTCTTCAATCACATGTTTTCGTACCGCGTCTTCGAGGCTGACTACCGATACATTCACACGGACTTCGGTCCTCCGACCACTATTCCCTCCGCTGGACCGATCGGCGGTCGTGCCAATCTGAACTCTGTCGAAGCGAGCACCGGTATCGTGGCGCACTTCGGCCACATCATTCCTCCTCCTCCCGTTACCTACGCCTGCTCGGCCTCCCCCGCGACGGTATTTCCGGGCGACCCGATCACGATTACGGGAACGGCTGCCAACCTGAATCCCAAGAAGACACCGACCTACAGCTGGACAGCGGATGGCGGCACGATCGCCGGCACCTCCAGCACGGCGAACATCGATACGAAGTCGGCCAACCCTGGAACGTATACGGCCAAGGGTCATGTCTCGGAGGGTGCGAAGCCCGGCCAGACGGCGGATTGCACAGCCAGCTACACCGTCAAGCCATTTGAACCGCCAACCATCAGCTGCTCGGCGAATCCGACGACGGTCGCTCCTGGGGACTCCGCCACGGTTACAGCGAGCGGCATGAGCCCGCAGAATCGGCCTCTGACCTACAGCTACAGCTCTTCGGCTGGAACTGTCTCCGGAAATGCTGCAACCGCGACTTTGAGCACGGCAGGCGCCGCGCCAGGAAGTATAACGGTTACCTGCAATGTTGTAGACGATAAGGGCCAGACCGCCTCGTCGACCACAACAGTCACCGTCAACGCGCCTCCTCCGCCGCCCGCTCCGACGACCAGCAATCTCTGCTCCATCAACTTTGGCCGCGACAAGCGTCGTCCGAATCGTGTGGACAACGAAGCCAAAGCCTGCCTGGATGAGATTGCTCTGAACCTGCAACGCACCTCCGACGCGAAGATTGCGATGGTTGGCGATGCAGAGAGCAAGATGAAGATGCGTGACAAGGCAGCCGCAGAGCGGGCTTACAACGCGAAGGACTACCTGGTAAAAGAAAAGGGAATTGACGCAAGCCGTATCGCGGTCTACACCGGCACAACAGATGCCCCGACCGTGACGACGACGCTGATTCCCGCTGGCGCCACCCTGAGCACCGCAGGTCTCACCCCAGTGGATGAGAGCGCGATCCAGGCTAAGCCAGTCGCAAAGCATCACAGCAAGAAAAAGAAGTAGTCGGCGGTACCGCAAACCTGCAAAGGCTGACTGGGGTAATCCCAGTCAGCCTTTGTGGCGAAAAACGTACGATAATCTCATCGATTTGCTAGCCCTCCTCACAGACTGGAATCTCCCTTGATCCGACGTTGTGCCCTCCCAGCAGCCCTCCTTGTTTGCCTCATCTCATGTCTTCCCCTGCACGCCGCCAACTGGATTCCTTCCGGCCCTGACGGCGGCGACGCGCGTGCGTTTGCAGCTGATCCCCAGGATGATTCCCATTTGTACCTGGGGACGGCAACCGGCTGGATCTACGAGTCCCATGATCAAGGCGCGAAGTGGAAACGCCTGGCGCTGGTGGGTGGACGGGACGACCTGGCGCTCGACTCTCTCGTCGTTGACCGAGCCAATCCAAAGCACATCCTTGTCGGCGCCTGGGTTTTGGGCAGTGTGGACGGCGGCCTCTTCATCAGCGACGACGGTGGCGTCACCTGGAGGAGCGACGCGGACATGAAAGGGCAGTCGATCCGTGCCCTGACTCCCGCTCCGTCTAATCCTCAGATTCTGGTTGCAGGCACACTCAAGGGGGTATATCGCTCGAACGATGGCGGAGAGCACTGGACCCTGATCAGCCCTCAAGGAAGTCAGGAGCTGCATGAGGTGGAGTCGATTGCAATCGATCCCGACGACCCGCAGACCATCTACGCGGGAACGTGGCATCTTCCCTGGAAGACCACCGACGGCGGAGCGCACTGGGCGAATATCAAGCAGGGAATTATCGATGATTCCGATGTGTTCTCCATCATTGTCGATCCCAAGGACGCAAAGACGGTCTATGCCAGCGCCTGTTCGGGAATCTACAAGAGCCAGACTGCGGGAGAGACGTTCAAGAAGGTGCAGGGAATCCCTTCGACCGCGCGGCGCACGCGTGTTTTGATGCAGGATCCCCAGAATCTTAATATCGTCTTTGCCGGCACCACAGAGGGGCTCTATCGTTCCACGGATGCAGGTGCCAATTGGCAGCGCATGACGGGGCAGGAGGTCATCGTCAATGATGTATTTGTCGACCCGAAGAACACGAATCGCGTCCTGCTTGCAACCGACCGCAGCGGTGTTCTGGCCAGCAACGATGGAGGGAGCTCATTTTCCGCATCTGACAGCGGATTTTCAGCCCGTCAGGTGACTGCATATGTGAGCGACCTCCAGCATCCCTCCACCCTCTACGTCGGCGTCGTGAACGATAAGACGTTTGGAGGAGTGTTCGTCAGCGAGAACGGAGGCTTGAACTGGGTGCAGAAGGCTGCCGGTTTGGATGGGCACGACGTATTCAGCCTCGGGCAGGCTTCGGATGGAACTGTGCTCGCTGGAACTGGTCACGGCATCTACCGGCTGAAGGGGGACCTGTGGTCGCGGGTTGAGGATGTTACGGCACCGGTTGAGCCGGCGCCCGCTGCTCCAGCAAAGCGAAAGAAAGGCAGCACGACGAAAAAGGGAGTTCCAGCCCAGAAGATACGAACTGCCAACGTCCGGAAGACTCGTGCGGAAGACAAGAATCTGCCGGAAGCCAGCGTCGACGCGATCGCACGCACAGGCGACACACTCTACGCCGCCACCTCCGAGGGCCTGCTCAGCAGTGAGAATGCCGGGGCAAGCTGGAAGCTGGTCGAGGGCCCCGCGCGCCACGCATGGAACTTTGTTTCGGGGGCAAAGTCAACCGTCGTTGTGGCGGATCTGCGGACCGCAATGATCTCGCTTGACGCAGGGCAGAAGTGGGAGTCGATGCCATTACCGCAGGAGATCAATCAGCTCGGCGCGTTGGCCGTGGACGATTCGGGTGCCGTCTGGATTGGAGGACGTGAGGGAGTCTATGTCTCCAGCGACCACGGCGCGTCATGGCAGACCCTGAAAAATCTTTACGTTCAGGATGCCAACAGCCTGTTTTTCGACGAGGCTTCGCAGCGGCTGCTGATCACCAGTAACAACAAGAACACACTGGTCTACGCGCTCCAGCTGCCGGACAGGACAGTGCGCTATTGGAAGTCAGGATGGCACCTGCGAATGGTCAGACCGGACGGTGATTCGCTGCTTGGGGTCACACTTTACGATGGGGTCGTCCTTCAGCCAAAAATGGTTGACTCGAGCGCAGTGGCGAACCACTAAGACGGCGGGGGAATAGAATAGAGCAATGAGCGCCCTGCCTCTAGTCTCCCGTCCACGGCATTTTTTTCAAACCGATGATCCGGCACTTCTGCCGATTGCCGAGAAGGTGCAGGGCGGAGAGCGGCTGAGCTTTGCCGATGGGGTAGCGCTCTATCGCAGCGGGGACATTCTGGCTGTGGGGTGGTTGGCAAACCTGGTGCGGGAGCGAATGCATGGGGATGTGGCCTACTTCAATGTGAACCGTCACATCAACCCTACGAATGTGTGCGTGGCGTCGTGCCGTCTCTGTGCGTTCGGGCGCAAAAAAGGCGAGGCAGGGACGTATACGATGGCGCTCGAAGAGGCCTGGGAGACCGCGGCTACCGGCTACTCCGAAGCGGTGACGGAGTTTCATATCGTGGGTGGACTGCATCCGGACCTGCCGTTTGAATATTTCATGGACCTGGTGCGGGGGCTCAAGGAGCGGTTTCCCAAGGTGCACATCAAGGCGTTCACCATGGTGGAGGTGGCGTTTCTGGCGAAGCGCGGAAAGATGACGATTCTCGAGACGCTGGAGCGGATGAAGGCTGCAGGCGTGGATTCGATGCCGGGGGGCGGGGCGGAGATCTTCGCGGACAGGGTGCGGCACATTATCTGCGATCACAAGATCGATGGCGGAGAGTGGCTGGATACAGCGCGGATGGCACATCAGATCGGGCTGCGATCGAATGCGACGATGCTCTACGGACATGTGGAGAACGATGAGGATCGCGTCGACCATCTGCTGAAGCTGCGAGCGGTACAGGATGAGACCGGCGGGTTCCAGACATTTATTCCGCTCGCGTTCCATCCGGAGAACACGGCGCTGGGGCATATTCCGAAGACGACGGGGATGCTGGATCTGCGGCAGATTGCGGTGGGGAGGCTGCTGCTCGATAACTTCCCCCATGTGAAGAGCTACTGGCAGATGGTGTCGCCGAAGCTGGCACAGATCTCGCTGCGGTTTGGGGCGGACGATATCGACGGGACCGTGGTGGAGGAGAAAATTTACCACGATGCGGGGGCGACTACGCCACAGGGGATGCGGCGGGTGGATCTGATCCGGCTGATTACTGAGGCTGGGCGCGTGCCGTTTGAACGCGACACGATGTATCGTGCGGTCACTCGAAGTGAAGACAGCTTTACGGTGGCGGTTTAAGCGCGGGTAATTCAGGTAAACGCGTAAGACTCGACACCGATCCGCACTGATTTAGATCCGTCTAAAGCCAGCCGATCAGAGCCCTAAAGCCGGGCGAGACTTTGTCGCCTCGCCGCTTCATTCGTAGGGATACGTATGTTGCGTCGAGAGGACCGGGTTGCGCCTGGTTGTGTTGCAGCTAGTAACGTGTGACCCATTACCGCTTGCAGGTAACCCGCGTGTTCGACACGTTAACAGGAACATTGCTGTCCTCGTTTCTCCAAATAGTGCAAAAGTTTTCTCATAGCAGTGGCGGTTGCCTGGCCTCGGGTGGGGTTCAAGGGAAGCGGCTCAGCGAAATTGCGCGGAAACTACTGGAATTCTTCACTTTGATGCAAAGTTCTCGATTTGGCTGGCTACTTGCTAAATGGGAAGTATCAGCAAAGAGTCAACACACTCGTTCAAGCGAGTGAGGAGAACCAGAAGTGAAGAACACTGCATTACTTGTCCCTGTTATCTGCCTTGTTGCTCTCGGAGTAGTCTCGACGCCCGCACACGCGGATGGTCTCAACCTCTCACCCTACGTTGGACAGACGGTCAGCATGACGGTCGAGCCGTATGCGTCGGGTGAAAACAACGGCTCTTTTTATGTCGGTCTCACGCAGGTGAAGGTGGCGCAGGACAGGATTGCGCTGGGTTCGGTGGAGGCGTTTTGCGACGACTTTACCCATGAGATCTCTGTGCCAGACACCTATACGGCGACAGTCCAGAAGGTTGCCGGCACGGTGATGGAGCAGGAGGCGTACTACGGTCTCTTGTTTGGCTCGACGCCGTCGGGGAATAGTGCGATGGACTCCGCAATCCAGGAGTTGATCTGGAACTTTACCGCTCCGAGCAACCAGAAGTATGCCGTCACGGGCGAGTTAGCAACACTGCAGACTCAGATGTTGAACAACTATCAGAACGTCGACTATTCGAACAGCTTCTATCTGAATGCTGGAGACCATGGCCAGTCGTTCATGGTCACAGATCCCAGTCCGGTGCCTGAGCCGTCCACGCTGGCAACCTTCGGCACGGGATTGTTTGCAATTGCGGGTTTGGCGCGGCTGCGGTTTGGACGCGGGTAAGGAAGTTCTTCGCGGTGAGTTTGGTGTAACGGCTTCATTCAACTTTTTCTAACTCAAGGAGGATTTATGTATCTACTTTTCGGACCGTCCCTGGCTGCTCTCGTTGTGATCAGCTTCATTCAACTTCGCGATTCCTTCACCGCTCCCGTAAAGGAATAGTCCTTTACGTCCGAGCTTCACACAAGTTCCACGATGTTGTGTTGATTGTCTTTTGCGGATCACACGGAAGTTTGAGTGGATCAGCAGATTGCATCGATAGAGGTCAGTCCCCGAGCTGACCTCTTTTCTTTTGCCTGCTATCTGGCCGTGAACGATAGTGCATGTTCGCTATGACTCGACTTCGATCTCAACAGGCAATGTCGCGGTAACGGTAGACGAGAGTGCAAGCAGAAGACAGGCTGCGACTGCCGGCACAATCAGACCGGCGCGGAGGCCGTGAAGGTGAGTTGAGAAGACTCCGGTGAGCCAGGGAAGAATGGCGCCTCCACATGAGGCGATCGCGAAGAAGATACCAAGGTGAGCATGATTGCCGGTGCGCGCTAACAGGAAGGAAAGGATCAACGGGTAGACCGGTGCCAGGCTGAACGCGGCGAAGACGGTCAGCAGCACGACGCTCCCGGCCGACGGGTGTGGCACCGTACAGAGCAGCACTTCCATACATACGAGAGATGTGAGGCAGAGGCGATACAGCGCTCTCTCAGAGAGCGCGCTGATCAGGGCGACGACGAGCAGGCGGCCTGCCAGTTCGGCTGTCCAAAATAGAAATGCGATCGATGGCGCATGCAGGGAAGAGTGCGTGCGCAGCGCATAACTAGGTAGCCACCCTCCCAAAGAGTTCTCTATCCCGATGTAGAGAAACATCGCGGCGCAGAAGACGAGCAAGGGCCTCGGAGAGAGAGGCAACGTGAACCGCGTGGAGTTTCGCGGCAGCTTTCGCGCGAGCAAGAGGCGAGGGTTTTTCGCGGATACCGTGGCAGGATACGCCGCCGGTGGAATAGCCATACAGATCAGGGAGGATACGGCGAGACAGGCCGCGGCGAGATATAGGAATGGCTGCATTCCAGATGAAGCGGTGAAGCGGATCAGCAGAGGGCACGCTACGGCGCCCAGGCTCCATGCGACATTCAGCACGGAGAGCAAGCGTCCGCGAGACGCTGGAAGCATGGTGCCGGCAATGATATTTCCCGCGGTAATTCCGGTTCCCAGCCCGAACCCTGTCGCAAAGAGAGCGAGGTGGGCGACGCTGTATGCGACCCATGCCAGAGCCAGACATCCCGCAGCGGTGAGCGCCGCGCCATACACCACGCTTGCTTTCGGATTTCGCGCTGCGACCCACGACCCGCACAACTGGCCGAGAAAGCTCGCGAGAAAAAGTGTGCCCGCCTGTGCATCCCGGATTTGCCACCGTTGGATGAGTGTAGGAAGCAGAGGGCCGAGCATCACGGTGACCACGCCGGCCGATACGAAGTAGAAAAACAGGGGCGAAAGCGCGCGAACCGCGTTGAGCTCTTCCCGGCTGTTCTGCTCTTGATCCAAATCGGTTGCCCGCAAAGCTCTCCATCTGGCGGTATTGTCCGTGCCGTCCAGCTCATCGATCATTCAGGTATCGCAAGGCGCCTCAGGGCGACTCGGAGACTGACCGCTCTCCATCTTATTCCCCGAGCCGTCCAGGGACTATCCAAACTCTGATAGCGACGGAACGACCTCTTCCTGGTCTCTTTGGTAAGGGAGTAGACGGTTGCGACAGAGTTTTGGTCTCTCATCCTCTGCGCAAGGGAGGGGGCACCCGAGGGCTTGTGGAGACTTGACCTGAAAATGCTCTAAGGAAGCGCTGATTAAGTGCAGAAGCGATCAGGCTGATCTTTAGGATGCCGTTCGTCGAGCAGGTTGGGCCGGACAAAGTGCGAAATGCGGGGGTTTCTCCACTCCACCGCGCGATGAGACCGCGCGGCTCCGGTCGAAATGACGACTATTGAGTGGGCGGTAAGAAGGTTGAGGACTTAATCAGAGGTTCCTAAAGTACATGCCGGCGGATCAGCTCGAGGGCGTGCTGGCTTGCCCACCAGCGGATGCGTTCTCGATCGCCGGTGAGGTGAAGTTCGTTGACCTGGGTGTCGTGACTGTTCGCGAGTGCGATGTAGACGAGGCCGATGGGTTTGCCGGCGTCGGGGCCGGGAGCGCCTGGGCCGGGACCGGCAATGCCGGTGATGGAGATTCCCAGGGAAGCCCCGGTGCGGCGTCGGACGCCTTCGGCGAGCGACTGAGCGACCTCGGCGGAGACGGGACCTTTGGCGGCGACGAGGTCGCCGGGTACATCGGCGAAGATGGTTTTGAGGGCGTCACTGTAGACGACGGCGCCGCCGAGGAAATAGCGCGAGCTGCCTGCGATGGCTGTCAGGCGCTGGGCTAGCAAGCCGCCAGTGCAGCTCTCCGCGGTGGCCAGGGTCAGGTCGCGCAGCCCGAGGTTGAGCAGCACGACCTCTTCGAGCGACTCGCCGTGGGAGGAGAAGATGGCGTCGTCCATCTCCGCGTCGATCTTCTCGACCAGCTCGTCGATCCTGGCCTCGGCCTCTGCCAGGGTTGGTTTTGCGCAGAGGAAGTGGAGCTGAATCTCGGCCGACCCGGCGAGAATGGTGGTTTCGACGTCACCGTATTGCTTGTAGATGGGCGAGCAGCGGGCGTCGACTTGTGACTCGGGGACGAGCGCCATGCGCAGCTCCCGGGTGACGAGGTGACGCGGCGGTAGCGAGGCGGCGAGGCGCGGCTTGACCTGTTCGTCGAAGAGCGGCTTGAGCTCCTTTGGCGGTCCGGGAAGCAGAATGACGATCGTTCGTTTCGGCTGACCGTTAGAGCCGGTGATGCTGGTATCGATGTACTGGCCGGGCGCGCTGCCGTTGCGGTTGTGCAGCAGGATGGCTCCGTCGAGCCGGTCGGCCTGCTTGATGTTATTGGGGGGCATCACCATCTTGCGGGCTGCGAATCGCTTGTAGAGATCGGTGAGGATTGCGGGGTCGGGATGGACCTCCAGGTGGAGGGCTGCGGCTGCGGCCTCGCGGGTCAAGTCATCCTCGGTAGGTCCGAGGCCGCCCGAGAAGATGACGATGTCGGCCCGGTCGATGGCGACGGACGCGGCGCCGGTGAGGTGAGCGAAGTTGTCTCCGACGATGGTCTTGAAGGCAACCTGTATGCCGAGTTCGTTTAGACCGGCGGTAAGAAAGAGGGAGTTGGTGTCCTGGCGGAAGGGCGTGAGCATCTCGGAGCCGGCAGCGATGATTTCAGCGATCATAGGGGGATTAGGGGTGATTGACTTCAGAAGTTGCAGGATAGAGCCTCAGTAGAGGATCTTACTTTGGATGAAGCGTTCGGGGCTGCCGTCCTCCGGGTTGACGAAGATGACATCGCCTGGGTCTCTCCGTGGCGTATCGACTGCGAGGACGACGAAGGGATGCTCGAGGATCTCGGGACTTCCGTGCACGGTGCCTTGTTGGAAGAAGACGAGCTGGCCAGGGCCAAGTTCGAACGGTGGCGCTTCGCCCAGGAAGAAAGTGGCGCGGCCCGAGAGGACAAGCAGATACTCGTCGCAGGTGGCGTGGTAGTGGGCCGGGGCGGGATGGTATGCGCGGAAGATGCGCGCGCTGGCGTGGTTTCTATCGGTCAGGCGCGTGTCGACCAGCATAGTCGTGGCGCTTTCGGGAAACCTTGCGGCTATTTCGTGAATGTTGAAGACGGCAGAGCTTGCGTTGGGCGGGGTTTGCCGGTCGTCTGTCATTGGGTTGCTCCTTGAACCCCCGATTGGCCGCTGCTTGGAAGTCGGCGGCGTAAGAGAGTTCTGAAAATTCCGGCTGTGACACCTGGAGAAAAGCCGGATCTGATGCCGATCTTTGCGGGGCTAACGCTCACTCCGAAAAGCGACGATTTTGTTCAGCGACCTCGCTAGTCGGGTGTCGGGCCGCTGAGAGGGTATCCAGGTTGCTTGTCCAGCAGGAGAGACGTCACGTAGGAGCCGCCCTTTTGCGGTAGAAACAGAGAGAAGACTGTGCCCGAGCGTTCCGGCCGTGTGCTGGAGCGGACGTGAAGGGTGCCGCCGTGCTTTTGGACCAGCTCCCGGGAGACCCACAGCCCCAGGCCGGTGCCGACATCCTTCTTGGTGGTGAAGAACGGCTCGAAGATGTTTTTGACGTTCTCGGGCGGGATGCCAGGTCCGTTGTCGGCAACGGTGATGCGAACACCGGTGACGGAAGAGTCGCGGGGATCGGTTGCCGTACCCGTGATGGCTCGGATGACGCCGCCCCTGGAGCAGGCGTCCAGGGCGTTTGCAAGAAGATTGGAGAGGACCTGGCGAAGCTCGCCTGCGATGCCGGATACCTCGGTGGCGACAGTGGCGTCGACGACGAGCGAGATGCCCAGCTTCACGGCCCGGGAGGCATAGAACTCGGTGACTTCGCGGACGATTCTGGAGGGCTGAAATCGCTCTGACGCGGTAGTCTCGCGGTAGAATCCCAGCGACTGACGAGTGATGTGAGCGATGCGGCCCAGCTCGTCTTCGGCCTGTGCGAGGAGATGGCGAACTTCGGCCAGCTCATCGGAGCGGCGCGCAATATAGACGAGGTTGGTAAGTCCTTCCAGCGGGTTGTTGACCTCGTGGGCGACCGATGCGGCCAGCCGTCCCGCGGAGGCTAGTTTTTCGGCGCGCATGAGCGCAACCTCGGAGACGCGGCGCTCGGTGATGTCGCGGAAGACGAGGACGATGCCGATCATCTTGCCGGTGTTGTCACAGATTGGCGCGCCACTGTCGTCGATGCAGATCTCCCTTCCATCTCTTGAGATGAGAAAGGTGTGATTGGCGAGGCCTACGATGGTTCCCAGGCGGCGCACCTTATCGACTGGATTTTCGACAGGCGCGCGGGTCTCTTCATTGAAGATGGGAAAGACCTCGTGCAGCGACTTGCCCATTGCACCGCTCTCAAGCCAGCCGGTCAATTGCTCGGCGACGAGATTCACGAAGACCACATTGCCCTCGGCGTCGCACGCAATCACGGCGTCCCCGATGCTGCGGAGCGTGATGTTGAGCCATTGCTCGCGCGCGTAGGACTCGTCTCTTTTCAACCGGATCTCGTCGATCTGTGCGTTGTACGCCGCGGTGAGGCGCCGGAAGAGTCTTCGCGTGTCCAAGGCCAGCAGGAAGGCGATAAGCGCAGCGATGAGGATGAGCCCGTTCTGGAACCAGCGATTCGTTGCAAGCGCTGTGGCGGAGCGATTGTCGCGAAGGTCTTCTTCCGTGTGGATGAAGTTGTTCAGCTGCGACCTCATGCTGTCCATGTTCTGCTTGCGTGCGATCATTTCCTGCCCCAGCTCCAAGGGAGGGGCGGTGGATTGAATCTCTGGCATTGCGTCCCGTTCCCAAAGCTGATGCGTGGCCTGTAGCTGCTGGAGCCTGGCGACCTGGTCTGGCTGGCGGCGGACGAGATCATAGAGTGTCTGAAGTTCGGGATCGAGCTGCTGGTGGGCTTCATGCAGCGGCTGAAGGAAGCCGGGGTCGCGAGTGAGCAGGAAACCACGCAGGCCAGTCTCTTCATCGAGCATCAGTTTGGTCAGACGATTGGCGTGAGCGATGATCTGATCGGAGCGATCGACAGCACGGGCGCTTTGCTCGACGCGCTGAAAACCATACCCGAGAATCAGCGCGAGTACAGCCAATGCTGCAACCGGAACGCCGAGAAGACGAGCCATGAGTCTGTTATAGAGCCGCGGTTCCACAGTCCCTTTCTTCGACCAGGCGGGCAAGCCAATTTTCATCGTTTCCAGACGAGGAAGCGTTTGGATAGGACGATTCTACCCAAGATCCCTGATTGAGTCTCTCCAGCGCGCCAGCCACCTGCAACTTCTGATTCAGAGCCCCGGGTAGCATGGCTCGAAGCTGCTCAGCAGCTTCGGTTGGGATGCTGCCGCGCCCTTTGCGAGCACAGGTGGCCTGGGGAGAGTGGCTCTGCGATGGATCGCAGCTAGATGAGCCTACGACCTTCTACGCCGAGGTCGAGATGATAGAGCGCATTGCGGGTTGCCAGCGTTGCGCAGCCATCCTCCAGGAACGCGAGGCCAACGAGATTGTTGCCGGAGACGGCGAGAGTCGCCCCGCGCTCTGGCGTGATGCGCACGATTCCACGCTGGCCACGCAGACTGGCGGCGACGTAGAGATTGCCCTCGACGTCGAAGGCCATGCCTTGCGCACGGCCTAGACCCTGGTAGAAAACTGAAGTGTTGCCGTCTCGGTCGACCGCGTGGACCGCCTGGTTGGAGGAGGTAGTGGGCCCGGTGACGAACAGGATTCCTTCGTCGTTGAACGCGAGATGATAGGCGGCGATGCTGGGTTCGAGCGTGGCGTACACGAAGATCTCTCCACTGCTGCCGGGAGCTTTGCCACGGCCGATCTTGAAGATGGTGCCGGAGCGGTCGCCTACGAAGAGGTTGCCATCGCGGTCGAAGGCGATGCCGGTGGCGATGCCCATGCCCTCGGCGTAGAGGGCGGCCTCGCCCTGAGGAGAGATGCGATAGACCGTGCCTTCGGCGCGGGAACTGGCGTACAGGTAGCCTTCGTCATCGAAGGCGAGACCGGTTGGATTCATCAGGTCGCGAACGAAGGGGCGCATCTGGAAGTCGCGCTGGACCTGGAAGATCGAAACGGGCATGGCTTCTCCACGCGAGCCGGAGAGCGTGGCGTAGACGTTGCCGTCGGAATCGACGGCGGGGTTAGCGACAGGATGGAGGTTCTCCCCCATGGGCACGGCGACACGCAGGGTAAGAGGATTGCTGGCGACGCCGTCGCGATGGACGACCACGTCGCTCGAGATTGTGCCCTCCGGGATCTGAATGGTGAGGCGGTCGGGCCGGCTGAGAATGACCGGCGCGGAGATATCGCCGACGGTGGCACTGGGAACCTTGCTGACCAGAGGTTCGAGATGCGCGCCCAGGATGTTGATCTCTCCTCCGGGCATGGCGGCGGCCGGAGTGACGCGTTCCAGTTGCGGCGTTGGAACGCCGGGTTTGTCGGAGATCAGGAGCGAGCGAAGGGAGGTCATGGCTGGGTTTAGCGTAGCCGGGCATGGAAGCGAACGCAACTGTCCGGGTGACACAGCGGCAGTCTGTGTAGCCGATGGCTGGATTCATGACGGCAAACTCGATATCCGACTCGCAACGGGTGAAGGGCGGCCCGGACGTGGCGAGACTGAGCGACAAATGGCTGCTACCATCCAGACCATATGAAAGTTCTTGTTATCGACATCGGCGGCACGCATGTGAAGGTTGCCTCGACCGAAGTGCGCGTTCCCATCAAGATTGTTTCGGGTCCGACAATGAATGCGAAGGAGATGACGCGGCAGGTACTTGCGGCGGTCGAGGGATGGAATTACGACTGCATCTCGATCGGGTATCCGGGACCGGTCGAGCGCGACCGGCCTCTCGCGGAGCCTCACAATCTGGCGCCGGGCTGGGTCGATTTTCCCTACTCAAAGGCGCTTTCCAAGCCGATCCGATTTATCAACGACGCGGCGATGCAGGCGCTCGGCGGGTATAAAAGCGGGCGGATGCTTTTTCTAGGAACAGGGACTGGGCTTGGGTCGGCGATGATCTTCGATGGCATCGTGATTCCTCTGGAGCTTGCTCATCTGCCGTACAAGAAAGGCCGTACGTACGAGGAGTACATCGGGCTGGTTGGGTTGCAGCGGTTCGGCAAGAAGCGGTGGAGACGATATGTTCTGGATATAATCCACCGGCTGCAGGCGGCATTCATCTGCGATACCGTGCTGCTTGGAGGCGGCAATGCGAAGCTGATGAAGGATCTCCCGCCGCATGTAGTTCTGGGCGCGAACAGCAACGCGATCGACGGCGGCATCAAGTTGTGGGAGGAGCAAGGGCTGCCGGTCTCCACTGCTCGTCCTGAGAAGGCGCGAGCTTCGACAAGGGCGCGTGCGAATCTGAAGCAATCCTGACAGGAGAGGTTATGGCAAACAGGTACGGCGAAGCCGCCATCCTTGCGGTGCGCATGGAGAGCTATGGCAAAGCTCTGAGTCCGGCCATGCGCTGGCAGGAGGCAACGAAGAAGCTGTATCCGACCAGCCCTTCGGCGCAACGGAGAGGAGGGCCGCGATTTGCGTTTCTGAGCCTGTGCGAAGCCGGGCTGGTGAAGGGCATACCGGCGGGCCAGTACGCTCCATCCAATCAGTCCAAGGCCTATGCTCTGCGCGCTGTAGGTCTGCTCAATACGGGGGCAAAGCCCACAGTCAATGCACTTTGGGCGGCGGTGACCGATGGAGACGAAATCAGTCATCACAGCCAGATGGATGTTGTCCTCGCCTTGTGGAAGAACGATCTCATTGTTCGGAGCGCGGCGGTTCGCGAAGCTATTCTTTGACCCGCATGAAATTTGGGGCGAAACTCCGCGATTTTGAAGATCGCGTTCCTGCGTCTACCGCTTTGAGGAGTATTCTTCTCCCATCCATCCAGATGCATCCGGCGACCCCGGAGGAAAGACAAACGGAGGCAGACTATGTTTCATCTCCTTTGGACTGCGATTATCGGTCTTGTCGTTGGTGCACTTGCGAAGCTGATCATGCCGGGCAAGGATCCCGGCGGCATCTTCGTTACGATGCTGATCGGCATTGCCGGCGCGTTCCTGGGGACCTGGCTCGGCCGCGCGATCGGACACTATCAGCCTGACCAGTCAGCTGGCTTCCTGATGTCGCTGGTTGGCGCTCTCATCCTGCTTGGCATCTACCATCTGATCCGGCGCAGCAGGACGGCATAGACGAGAAGCGGTTCTCCGATACTTTTCCAGAGCGGCGTTGCAGGGCAGCGCCGGCGGAACGCTGACGGCTTTCCGCACTGGCGATGGTAAGAAGACAACGAAGAAACAACCGCTATAGCACCCAGCCGACTACCGGCTCGGTGTCATGTGGCGGAAGCCGCCCGGCGTAGTTGCGAACGACCTCGCAGAACTCTTCCCGAGGCACTGGCGGCGAGATGAAGTTGCCCTGCACCTCGTCGCACTTGCGCCGGGACAGGAAGCGCATCTGCTCATCGGTCTCCACGCCCTCAGCAACGACTTTGATATTCAGTCCATGCGACATGGCGATGATCGTTCGCACGACCGCGGTGGCGTTCGCGTCCGTGCCCGCCAGCTTGACGAAGCTCTGGTCGATCTTCAGGCGGTCAACCTGGTATTGCAGCAGGTAGGAGAAGCTGCAGAAGCCGGTGCCGAAGTCGTCGATCGAGATTCTCACGCCGAGTTCGCGCATCTTCTGAAGCTTGTCCAGGGTGTCGCCGGAGTTGATCATCAGCATGTTTTCTGTGATTTCGATCTGCAGTCTCTCGGCGGGCAGGCCGCTCTTGAGCAGCGATTCCTCGATGACCTGCAGCAGATTTTTCTGTTGAAGTTGCCTCGGCGAGAGGTTGACCGAGACCGTCAATTCCATGCCAAGTTCATCCTGCAGATGTTTGCCTTCTCGGCAGGCGGTCATAAAAGCCCATGCTCCGATGGGGACGATGAGGCCGATTTCTTCGGCCAGCGGAATGAACTGCGAGGGCGGGATGATCCCCAGCCTGGGGTGATTCCATCGCAGCAGCGCTTCCATGCCGATGACGGCGCCGGTGGTAAGCGATACCTGCGGCTGGTAATGCATCGACATCTCGCCATTGGCAAGCGAGTGACGTAGCGCATGCTCCATCGCGAGACGCTGGGCAGTCTCCTTTAACATGCCCTCGCTGAAGATCTGGTGTTGATTGCGGCCGCTTTCCTTGGCGGCATACATGGCCGAGTCGGCGCGTTTGAGCAGATGTTTTGCGTCGCTGGCGAAGTCCGGGTAGATGCAGACTCCTACGCTGGCGGTGATATGGACGACGTGATCATCGATCGACATCTCGGGCGTCAGCCTGGCGACCAGGTTGGTTGCGCACCGCTCTACGTCGTCCATGCTGGTGATGTCGGGCATGACGACCACAAACTCGTCGCCGCCGACGCGTGCGACCACATCAGTGCTGCGTACCGATCGCAGCAGCCTCCTCGCGGCTTCGATGAGAAGCTGGTCGCCCGCTGAATGTCCGAGCGAGTCGTTGATTCGCTTGAAGTGGTCTAGGTCGATCACGAACACGGCGACCTTGGTCCCGCAGCGCCGTGCACGCTCAACCGCCTGAATGGTCTTGTCGTGCAGCAGCGCTCGTCCGGTGAGGCCGGTCAACTGGTCGTGGGTAGCCAGATGAGTGACGTAGTCGAGCATCTGCTTGCGTTCTGTGATGTCGAAGGCGATGCTGACGAATCCACTGACTTCTCCGGCGTCCGAGGATACGGCTCGCATGGCCAGATTGATCGGGGTGCGCGCGCCATCCTTTCCCACGAGCGTCCACTCCTGCTCGTCCATCTCGCCGACGGTTGCGCCCGCGGTAAGGGCATGAAACCCGAAATCTTCCAGGGTTGCCGAGAGGTTCATGCCGACCGCCTTGCCCAGCAGTTCGCGCTCGTCATGAAGGATCGTCAATGGAGCTTTGCGCACGAGCTCCTGCCGGGTGTAGCCTGTCAGCTTTTCCGCGGCCACGTTCATCGCGGTGATCAAGCCGTTGGTGTCGGTCGCAACGATACTGAAGGGGGCGTTCTGAAAGACCGAGTCGGTGAACTCCGCGAGGTGCGCGTAACGATCCTGGGTTGCCTTGGCGTCGCTGATGTCGCTGAAGGTGACGGCCAGGCCGTCTCCAAGCTTGACCACCTGACTTCGCAGCCAGGTGGGCTTGATAGTCTCGTCGCTGACCGGAAACTCTTCGTTCAGGGGGTCGCCGGAGTTGACCACGTTGCAGAACCGGCCAAACATGGGCTCGTCCGGTTTGATAGGGGCAACGGAGCAGAGGGTTCGTCCCAATAGCTCGGATCGAGGCTTGTCCAGCAGCTTTTCGGTATTCGCATTGACATACATCAGGCGGAAGTCCACGATCTCGCCGGCTTCGTTGCGAACGGATTCAAGCAGCGAGAAGGCATCCAGGCTGGTCTCGGCCGCAGCGAGGAACTGGGAGTGTGCCTCTCTCGCGCCTTTCAGCTTGGCCGAGCGTATGTGCTCATGCCACAACGCCCACACCGCGGCCGCAATGCCCATCGCCGCGATAATGATGGCTGTGGGGCCGCCCCAATGTTCCCCATGGCTCAGCCGCCAGACCTGACCGATCGCCAGGAGCACAGGCACTCCCGATAAGACGATCTTCCAAATCCAGGGCCGCGGAATGTCAAGCAAGTACGTCTTCAAGAGAACCTCAACCCTGCCAACCCGGTTAGCAACCAATGTTCTGTCGAAACGTCCACTGCGAAGGTAATCAAGTAGATTGCTCTATCTCATGCTGCAAAGTATCAGGTCCGCGAGACAGGGCGGAAGCTTTATTTTCAGCGTTGTTGACATGCTGCAAACAGGCTGCATTTTGATGCCGGACAGCCGGCTTCGCCCCGGCGGTGGGAGATCGCGAGATGTACTATTGCCGTGCCATCCATCCATGAATCTCCATCCAGTTCTGCAGCAGTACGGGATAGATCGCCAGCTCCGGATATCTCTTCAACCCCTGCGCCATCCCCGTGCCGTGCGGTCCGCGTTCGAAGATATGAAGCTCGGCGGGTACGCCGGCCCGCTTGAGGGCGTCGTAGAACGCAGTGGCGTTGAGCGAGTTGACCGTCTGGTCGGCAGTTGTCGCATAGATGAAGCAGGGCGGCGTCTTGTCATTCACGAACTTCACGACGGATACAGCCTCGAGCATGGCCTCGGTGGGATGTCTCCCGAGCAGGCCCTCCATGTCGGTCTTGCGCGGAATGGATTCGTCCAGGCTGAAGCGGCCATAGGACAGGACCGCGAAGTCGGGGCGATCGCTGACGCGTTCGATGGGATCCTCCGCGGTGCGCTCACCCGCGTCATGCACGGTGGCCAGATAGCCTCCGAGATGGGCGCCGGCGGAGAAGCCCCAGAGGCCGATCTTGTCTTTGGCCACGCCAAACTCGGCTGCATGGCTGCGGACATAGCGCACCGCGCGCGCGCCGTCGAGCATCGGAGCGGGGAAGTGGTACCGGGGGCCGAGACGGTAGTCGAGCACAAAGGCCGTGACTCCATGCGCGCTGAGCCAACGCGCCTCCTCGCCACCCTCCCGTTCCATGGCGAGGTGCACATAGCCTCCACCGGGCATCACGATCACGGCCGAATGGAGGCCGGGCGCCGTCGCGGGATACATGAAGAGTTTGGGCACATCACCGTCGGATGTGCCGATCTCTTCCGGGGCGCCGTTCGGCCACAAGACGATGGTCTTCGTCGATCCTATCGGAGGCTTCGCGGCGGGTGCGGAGGCGCCGGTGGAGGCGGTCGCGGACACCGACGCGCAGCCGCCGCTGAGAGACACAAAGAGCCATCCCGCAGCCAGCCAGGCCAGATGTCTCATCGCTCCGGCGCGCCTCCCCCGACGGTGGTCCGCGGACCTTCGGTGCGGACCAGGACCGCTGGGCAATGGCCTCGAGGATATTAAGATTTCACTCAACACGCCGGCAACTCCGAGATCAGGGGTGTGGTTGCGGATGCGGACTCGACCCGGTTACGGCCGAGGTATTTCGCGCGATACAGCGCATGATCCGAGGCTGCGATCAAAGACATTGCCAGTTCGTCGTCTGCGGGAATCCGTGCGGCGACACCAACGCTGATCGTCTGGACCAGGTGGGGGCTGCCGGAGTTCGCCAGTCCGGTCGCAGCCACTGCCTCTCGAATGGCTTCGCCGAGCCTGAGGGCCTCGTCCAATGATGTGCCGGTCAGAATGACGGCAAACTCCTCGCCGCCGATGCGTGCTGCGACCCCGCGGCCCGCAGGGGTCAGACTGGCAATCGTCATCGCGATGAGGCGCAGGCAGGCGTCTCCTCCGATGTGGCCATAGAGGTCGTTGTAGCACTTGAACATATCTACATCGATCGTTAGCAGCGCGAGAGACTCCTGCTCATGCAGGGCATGTTGCCACTCCTGCTCCAGGCGTTCGTCAAATGCTCTTCGGTTCGGCAGTCCGGTCAGCGAGTCGGCATTGGCGAGGTCACGATATCGGTGCTCGCTGGTCTGCAGCGAGAGTTCCAGAGCCTTGCGATCTTCGAGCAGTGCTGCCACCGGGAAGAAAGTGAACAAAGCTACGGCAAGAAATATCTGCTCGATCACGATTCTGTGCAGCAGGCTGGAGTTCCTGATGAGCATCAGCGGCCCATGACTGGAGATAGTGAACGAGATGGAGATCAGGGCGATAACGAAGATCGAAAGCACAGTTCCGGGGAAGCCAAGGCGGAAGACGACCAGCATAAGTGCAGGGAAGATGAAGAAGATGAGCGGATCGTTGCTGTCCAGAAAGACGATTGCGGTGGCGATGGCGGGAACCGCCAACAGAAGAAGGGTCCGGGCCAGGTGATCGCGATGCAGCATCGAAAAGAATCCGGGACGCTGCAGGATGAAGACGAGCGGCGCAATGATCGCCATCCCCAGGATGTCGCCCAGATACCAGGTTCGGAAGAGCATCCACCATGGGCCTGCGTTGACGAAGAGCAGCGTCCACGAGGCTCCCAGCGCGCTGGTCAGTGCGGTTGCGCCCAGGACCGCGATGCCGAGGAAGCCCAGTAGAGGATAGCGTTTGGTCAACTGAAAAGGGCTGCCGAACCATCGGGTAAGGACGAGTGTCGAGGTAATGACCTCGACCGAGTTGGCAACCGCGACGCCGATCGCAAGTCCCCACGGGTCGCCGTAGATCACATCGGCGAGCGTATCGGCCAGGAAACCGGCGACGAAGTAATGAATCCAGGACTTCTTCGGCTGTGTAATTACGATGGCGAAGAGCAGGCCATTGGTAAACCAGATGGTTGCGACTCCCTCCGATTGCCGCGAAAGAACGATGCCAAGCCAGGAAAGAACCAGCAGAGTGAAGAAGGTTGCGCCGAGATGCGTCCAACGGACCGGTTGTTCAGGCGAACCGTCGGGGGCGGCCTGCACTGCTGCAGGGAAGCTCTCGCCGTCGCTGTGAATTAAGTCCATTGCACACTTGTATCAGCATTGTTCACCGCCGCGAAGCTATGCTTATGTCCATGGTCACCTGAGGAGTCATCGTTTTCATGCGCGCTCTGCAAAGGGAGTTTGATTTTCCCCTGCAACTCACCTCGGCTCACGTCGTCTAACCTCACATGAACGCCTCTGTCGCCGCTCGGTGCCTCCTTCTGGCCGGTCTCAACTGTATTGTCTTGCCCAACGCGTCTGCCCAGCAGCAGGCGACGACCTCGAATACCTCCCAGACTGCTCCCACCGCGCCTGCCGATGCGCACCTGGTGAATCTGCCCGTCGTTGTCAGGGACAAGAAGGGGGCATTGGTCCAGAACCTCACCAAGGATGACTTCACGCTTAAGATCGATGGCAAACCGCAGCCTATCCAAGCGTTCGATAAGGACACCAATCTTCCTCTGTGCCTCGGAGTGCTGGTCGACAGCAGCGCGTCGCAAAGCAAGGTGATCGACGATGAACGCGCCGCCAGCGGCACGTTTCTCGATCAGATGTTGACCACCGCCAAAGACCGGGCGTTTGTGGCGCAGTTCTCCCGGCAAACTGAGCTTCTGCAGGATCTTACCGCTTCGCACCCAGAGCTTCATGCCGCGCTCAAAGAGATTGACACTTCCAGTGGAGGCAACGACGACTCCTCTGCCAACAGTGGCGGAAGCACGCATCATGGCGGCACCGCCCTGTACGACGCACTCTTCCTCACCTCGGACGAGATCATGAGTAAGTCCACGGGACGCAAGGCGGTTGTGATTCTCTCCGATGGCGTCGACAGTGGCAGCAAAGAGACCATCGCCCATGCCATCGAGGCAGCCCAGCGAGCCGACGTCGTCATCTACGCCATTTACTACAGGGGCGATTCACGACCGATGAGTAACTACAATCCGCGGCAAGGCAACGGTTATCCTGGCGGCGGTTATCCCGGTGGTGGCTACCCGGGAGGTGGTTATCCTGGCGGCGGCTATCCTGGCGGCGGCTATCCCGGTGGAGGTTATCCTGGAGGCGGTTATCCAGGCGGCGGCTACCCCGGAAACAATGGGGGAAATCCCGGCGGCGGCAATGGCAGAACCACGTCCGGCCATAGCAACATTGATGGCAAAAAGGTGCTCGAGCGCATGGCGCAGGAGACGGGCGGCCGGGTCTTCGAGGCGAAGAAAAATCAGGATTTCCCTGCGGCGTATGACCAGATTGCCCAGGAGTTGGGAGCGCAGTACAGGATGGGCTTTACGCCGTCGCAGGAGGTGTCGTCCAACGGGTACCACCAGGTCGATGTCGCCGTGCAGCAGAAAGGCCTCTGGGTTCAGACTCGAGACGGTTACTATACGGGCAAGTAGGCCGCTGTAACCTGTGCGGGCGACTTTGCGTCGGATTGCAGGACTCCTGCATCATGGATGGAGTTTCTGTTACCTGGATACCATACGTTGTTTTTCAAATACTCGAAGGTCTGGTCCATGCTCAAGTCTCGCCTGATGTTAGTTCGAACCGTCATCCTGATCGCCGTGGCGTGTGCGCTGTTCGCTGCGCCTTACAGAGAGGCCCAGGCGCAAAGCACGTTCCATGTCAATCGTGACCTCTACCCGGAGAATGCCAACGCGACGGCGGACATAGCTGCGGCCACGGTTCAGGCTCGCCGCGAACACAAGCGGATCCTGCTGGAGTTCGGCGGCAACTGGTGCGGAGATTGCCAGGTGCTGGATTACTACTATCGCCAGAGCCCGAACGCCGATCTGCTTGCGAAACACTACGTGGTGGTGAGGGTCGACATCGGCCACATGGACAAGAACCTGGATGTGGCGCAGCGCTATCACGTGCCCGTCACCAGGGGGGTGCCCGCGCTGGCCGTTCTCGATGCGCACGGTAAACTTCTGTATGCCGAGCAGCCCAAGGAGTTCGAGCGCCCGAATCCCGATGCGATCACTGCGCTGCTCAATCGCTGGAAGGCCTGATGTAAGCTGATCGTGTCCCTGGAATGCTGGAAGGATGCCCCAATGAACCTTGTGACCTCCTCATCGCGGCGCCGCATCTGGTTCTTCCTCGGTCTAGCGGCTGCAGGCGTGTATTGCGCGTGTCTTGTGACCGGTTGCAAAGCGAGACAGTCTGAGACTATTCCAGCGACGCCTGCGTCTCCTCCCAAACCGCTGGCGCGCCAGCCCGTCACGGCGGTCCCGGCGGTGAAGCGGCATATCTATCCTGCCGATGGCGATCCGAAGGCGGAGATTGCCCTCGCTCTCAAGCGGGCTCGCCGTGAGCGCAAGCGGGTAATCCTTGAATTCGGAGGCGACTGGTGTGGTGACTGTCAGGTGCTTGATCTGTACCTGCACCAGAGTCCCAACGCTGAAATTCTCGCGAAAGACTACATCGTGGTTCCGATTGATATCGGTCACTTCGACAAGAACGTCGACACTGCGGATCAATACGGCGTCCCATTGAAGCAGGGCGTGCCCGCGCTCGCCGTTCTCGACAGGAACGGCAAGGTGCTTTACTCCCAGAAGACCGGCGAGTTTGGCGACATGCGTTACATGCACGCAGCTTCTGTCACTGAGTTCCTCAACCGATGGAAGGCCTGACCGGCTCACCGGCACTCGGAGCCATTCGATGAGGAAGTTTCTACGTCTTCCGCTAGTCTTCCACGGCACTCTGTTGCGGGCAATTCGCCACGACTGCTTCAACCTGGCCCAGTCCACAGCCTACTCTGCGATCGTGTCGCTCTTCCCGGCGCTTATCGTCGCGGCTGCGGTCGTCAGCATCCTGCCGGACAGCACCCCGATCCGCTCCCAGCTTGCTATCTTTTTCGCGCGCATTTTGCCCGCCGATGTAAGTCCGCTGCTGCAAAGCTACTTCGTCGGGCCGCCCTCGCATATCCGCTCGACCCATGCCCTCAGCATTGCCTTTATTGTGAGCCTGAGCGGCGCTTCCAGCGTCCTGGTTACCCTTATGGAGGGTGTCCGCCGCGCCAACGGTCTTGCGCCCGACTGCTGGACCTTCTGGCAGCGTCGCATGCGCGCGTTCCTCCTTGTTCCGCTCTCTCTGATTCCGTTCGCTGTGGCCAGCCTGCTTGTCGTCTTTGGTCATCTGATCACGTTGTGGCTGGCGCACCATGTGATGCCATCGGTGCGAGAGCCGGTCTATTTCGTGGCGCTGGCGATCCGCTGGATCATCGCGCTCACCGGGAGTATCGGAATCATCGCCCTCATTTACCACATGGGTACGCCTATGCAGCAGTCCTGGAAGCGCACTCTTCCGGGCGCGATGGTGTCCACGGTTATGTGGTTTCTCGCCACGCTGGTGTTCGGCTGGTACGTCACCCGGTTTGCAAACTACTCTCAGGTGTACGGTTCACTGGCCGCAGGAATTGCGCTGCTTTTCTGGCTTTACATCATTTCCTTAAGTATTCTCTGCGGAGCGGAGTTCAACCGCGAATTTCACGAGCGTTTTTTTCGTGCTCAGGAGACTCATTCCGCCCCTTCGACCCCAAACGGCCCTTCCGGCGGGTAGAATTGGCACGGCAGTCAAAACTCAACTGGTCATACCATCCGCAGTCCGGAGATGGTGAGAAAGTACCCGCAATCGCCCCATGAAGAGCTCTCCGAATCCGAAGTCGAATGTTGTCCCTCCTGTTGTCTCCGAACGCACCCGCCGCGCCAAGATCGTCGCCACCGTCGGGCCTGCCTCAAGCACACCTGAAGTCTTCCGCCAACTGGTTCGCGCCGGCCTCGATGTGGCCCGGCTCAATTTTTCCCACGGCAGCCATGCCCAGAAGGCCGAACTCATCGACATGATTCGGATGGTCGCGCGCGAGGAGAACAAGCCCATCTGCATTCTTGCCGACCTGCAGGGGCCCAAGATCCGCACCGGCAAGCTGAAGGACCACAAGCCCGTTCAGCTCGTCGCCGGCAAGCGGCTCACGATCACTCCGCGTGAGATCGAGGGGACGGCTGCTTTGGTTGGCACCACCTTCAAGACGCTCGCCGAGAATCTCGAAACCGGCTCGCGCATCCTGCTCTCGGACGGTTTGATCGAGCTGCGCGTCGAATCCGTCAAAGGCGCCGACGTCGTCTGCGAGATCGTCAACGGCGGCACGCTGGGAGAAAACAAAGGCATCAACCTGCCCGGAATTGCCGTCAATGTTCCTTCGCTCACCGAGAAGGATGAAGAAGATCTCGTCTTCGCCATCGGCCAAGGGGTGGATACGATTGCCGTCTCGTTTGTTCGAACCGCGGACGATGTCCGCCACGTCAAGAAGCGGCTCGCCGCGCTTCGATCCGACGCCTGGATTGTCGCCAAGCTGGAAAAGCCGCAGGCTATCGAACACCTCGACAGCATTCTCGAAGTCGCCGATGCCATTATGGTCGCCCGCGGCGATCTTGGCGTCGAAGTACCCCCCGAAAAGGTTCCGGCGATTCAAAAGCACATCATCCGCCGCGCGGCCGAGTACCGCAAGCCGGTCATCACCGCTACGCAGATGCTCGAGTCGATGATCGAGAATCCGCGCCCGACCCGCGCCGAGGCCTCCGACGTCGCCAATGCAATCTACGACGGCACCGACTCCGTAATGCTGTCCGCGGAATCCGCCGCAGGCAAGTACCCGGTCGAAGCCGTCGCCATGATGGCCAAGATCATCACCGAAACCGAGCACCAGATCCGCATCGACCCCCGTCCGGCACTGGGCCATCATCCGAGCGTCCGGCTCTCCATCGCCGAGACCATCTGCGAGTGCATGTCCCACGCGGCGGATGATCTCGACGTCGCCGCCATTGCCATCTTCACCGAGTCCGGCGCGACGGTTCGCCTGCTGTCCAAGTATCACCCCGAGCCGCCCATCTTCGCGCTGTCTCCGTTCGAGAAGGTGATCAACCGCTGCATGATGCTGTGGGGAACCTACCCCATTCTCTGCAGCCGCTTCCGCGACACCGATAAGCTCGTCAACATGGCTGAGGTCATCCTCGAAACGCACGGGCATGTTCATCAGCGCCAGATCGTCGGCATCGTCGCCGGAACCCGCACGAAATCCGGAGCGACCAACTTCATGCGGCTGCACATGGTAGGCGACCGCGATAGCGAAACAGAGGGAGACGTACCGGTGAAAGCGACCAGAAAACCCTAGGCCAGTCCCCTGCACGGGAAGAGGCGCTCTCCTTGTTCGAGGCGACCTCCTCTCGTGCGGGAGTCGATGAGCTAAACGGAAAGTCTGCGGCGAACGAATCCAGCCAACCCCAGTACTCCGGTTCCAAGCAGCGCCAGCGAGCCCGGCTCGGGCACGGGCGATGCCTCCGGCGTGATGGTGATATCTGCCGATTGCGTGAGCTCCGAGCCGTTCGTCCGTTCCAGTACGACGTTGCCCATCGTACTTATCTCGAAGAGATTGACCTGAGCCCCGTTAAGCAAATCGTAAGAGACACCGTTAACGTCGAACGCATAGGTATTATCGGTCGGCGAGTAGAACAGCAGGTTATCGTTGGAACCACCGGGGGCAGGGAATGTTCCGGGCGGCAGGAGCATGTCGATCGGCCGCTTGGTTCCATTTCCGGTATCGGTCGTTCCCATAATGCTTTCGATCAGGTATTGATCCGGGCCGTCGGAGTTTGCAGTGAAACTCCCCGTTCCGGAGATTCCATGACTACTGGTGAAGCTGAAATCAAATGTTAGAGGATCAGCCAAGGCAGAGGTACAAGGTAGTGTGGCGAGAACGAGGCCGCACAGTGCAAGGGATAGTCGGGACATAAATCTCCTGGAGACGCTGTTTTGGTCAATACGTACTCATCACTAGCACGTACAGGCCCGAATTCCTGACCCCTTGAAATCATCCAATTTGCTAGTAGATAGCAAGCGATCCGAGCCATGGGGTTCGTTGTCTTTGCAAACATTTGCGGTCCAGGTTTTCAAAGTTCCTTCACAGCGTATCTGCGGCATGATGAGAGTGAAACACCTGCATACTGGAGGACAGCAGTCAGAAAGGGCTGTAGCCTCAGTCTTTTCTGAGGAAGTCGACGTTGAAGGCGCAGGCAACCTCCGCGCTCTCTGCCCTTGCGGAGCCCCAGCACTCCGCATGGTGCGCCCCGCCCCCGCAAGGTTCCGTGGGGGGCTACCAATCGCATGCCTTTTCCTTGAGCCATCTCAAAGCTTGCCTCCCAGCGGTCCACCTTTCCCACATTTCCACCCCTGTCCACACGAATTCTCCCTCCGCGCCCCTTGCCGTCGCGATCCCGCCGCGCCTACCCTCAAGCAGTGCCGTGTTACTGGACAGTAAACCCCGCCAGTCACGCGCCTGATATTGAAAATCCACAGCAAAAAGCTCGCTTTTCTTAGTCCAATAGCCTCCATCCCGCGTAAAAACCGGGTATTCGCGCAAGTAACACTACATCTTGTGCTTTATACTTGACACACCCTACAGGGGGCGTTACTTTCACGACTGCAACACCCCAAACTTCGATTAGAGACATTCGGTTTTGGCTTGCCTCATCCCGCTCCTCCCACCCCGGCGCTCCCCTCACCCGGGCATCAACTGTCAGCGATTGAAGCCAGAAAAAAGCCTCACCGGATTCCCCCGCAGCTGTAGCACCTGAGCAGCACGCAATGAGCCAAAGGCCGGCAATTTTCATCCAATAAGAAGGAGTTTTACCCATGGCGACCATCCCCAATCAGACCCAGACCGGACCACAGACCGGCACCCCCGCAGGGCGCCAGACCACCCCAGGCGCAAACTCCCAGCAGACCGCTCCGCCCTACCCCTCGCGCGCTCCGGGCCTGACGTTTGATCGCCACTTCACCCGCGCCGGCGTCTCCCCTTACGATGAGATCGTCTGGGAGCTCCGCGACGCCGTTATCCAGGACTTCAAGGGCAAGATCATCTTCGAGCAAAAGAACGTCGAGGTCCCTGCCGACTGGTCCATGACCGCGACCAACATCGTCGCCAGCAAATACCTCCACGGTCTCAATGGCACGTCCGAGCGTGAATCCGGCGTGCGTGCGCTCATCACCCGCGTCGCCGAGTCCATCCGCGACTGGGGCATCGCCGGCGGCTACTTCGCCACCCCGCAGGACGCCGGCACGTTCTACGCCGAGCTCGCCCACCTGCTCCTCAACCAGAAGGTCGCCTTCAACTCCCCCGTCTGGTTCAACGTAGGCTGCGACCGCCTCGAGCCCAACTCCGACGCGCAGAACTGGCACTGGAATCCCACTGCGGCGGAGGTCGAGTTCTCCGTCACCGGCTACCGCAAGCCGCAATGCTCCGCCTGCTTCATCAATTCGGTTCAAGATTCGCTCGACTCCATCCTCACCCTCGCCAAAACCGAGGGCATGCTCTTCAAGTGGGGCAGTGGCGCAGGCTCGAACCTCTCCGGCATCCGCGGCAGCATGGAGACGCTCTCCGGCGGCGGCACCGCATCCGGGCCACTCTCCTTCATGCGCGGCTTCGACGCCTTCGCCGGTGTCATTAAGTCCGGCGGCAAGACCCGCCGCGCTGCGAAGATGGTCATCCTCAACGTCGACCATCCCGACATCGAGGACTTCATCCAGTGCAAGGTCAAGGAGGAGCAGAAGGCCTGGCATCTCATGCAGGCCGGCTACGACGGCAGCGGTCCCGACTCCGAGGCCTACAGCTCCATCTTCTTCCAGAACGCCAACAACTCCGTCCGCGTCACCGACGAGTTCATGCGCGCGGTCGAGTCTGACGGCTCCTTCTCCACACGCACCGTCAAGGAGCGCAAGCCCGTCAAGGAGTACAAGGCTCGCGATCTGATGCACACCCTCGCCGAAGCCACCTGGCAGTGCGGCGACCCCGGCATGCAGTTCGACACCACCATCAACCGCTGGCACACCAGCAAGAACTCCGGCCGCATCAACGCCTCCAATCCCTGCAGCGAGTACATGTTCCTCGACGACTCAGCCTGCAATCTCGCCAGCTTCAACCTCATCAAGTTCCTCACCCCCGGCGGCCAGTTCGACATCCCCAGCTACCGCCACGCCATCGAGATCGTCACCACCGCGATGGAGATCATCGTCGACGCTGCCGGCTACCCCACCGAGATGATCGCGAAGAACTCGCACGACTATCGTCCGCTCGGCCTGGGCTACGCGAACCTCGGCGCGCTGCTGATGGCCTTCGGTCTCCCCTACGATTCGGACGCCGGCCGCGACTTCGCCGCCACCCTCACCTCCATCCTCTGCGGCGACGCCTACTGGCAGTCCTCCCGCATCGCCGAGTCCTGCCCCGCGCTCGGAGCCGCCACCCCGCTCACCCAGCAGGCCCATATCGCCGGCGGAGCCTGCCCCGGCTTCTACGTCAATCGCGAGCCCTTCCTCGACGTTGTCCGCATGCATCGCGCCGAGGTCAACAACATCGGCAAATCGAAAAACTCCGCCGAGCCTTTCTCCGTTCCGCAGCTCGACTCCCTCATCGAAGCCAGCCGCCACGCCTGGGACGGCGCGCTCAACCACGGCGAGCGCCACGGCTACCGCAACTCCCAGGTCACCGTCCTCGCCCCCACCGGCACCATCGGCTTCATGATGGACTGCGACACCACCGGCATCGAGCCCGACCTCGCCCTCGTCAAGTACAAGAAGCTCGTCGGCGGCGGCATGATCAAGATCGTCAACAACACCGTCCCCTCGGCGCTGATCAAGCTCGGCTACTCCGAGTCCGAGATGAACGCCATCGTCAGCTACATCGACGCCACCGGCACCATCGAAGGCGCACCCTCGATCAAGCCCGAGCACCTGGCTGTCTTTGATTGTTCCTTCAAGCCCTCCAAGGGAACCCGCAGCATCTCCTACATGGGCCACATCAAGATGATGGGCGCGACCCAGCCCTTTCTCTCCGGAGCCATCTCGAAGACCGTCAACCTCCCCCAGGACTGCTCCGTCGACGACATCGCCGAGGCCTACATGGAGAGCTGGCGTCAGGGCCTCAAGGCCGTCGCCATCTACCGCGACAACTCCAAAGGCACCCAGCCCCTCAACGTCACCGCCCAGACCGATGCCGACAAGAAGGGAACTCGTGGCACCAACGCTCCGGCTCCCGTCGCTGCCGGTTCGATCGAGATCGAAGAGGCCGTAGCCGCAGCCAAGGCAGCCTCCCGCCAGCAGCTTACCGAGGTCATGGAGGACGCCACCGCAGCCCACAACCGCGTCGCCGCTCTCGAAGCCCAGCTCCGCCAGATCGCCGAAGCCGCCCTCCAGAACTCCGACTCCGTCGACGCCAAGAGCCCACCCCGCGCCGTCCGTCACCGCCTGCCCGCCGAGCGCGCCAGCGTGACTCATAAATTCGGCCTCTCCGGGCACGAAGGCTACATCACCGTCGGCCTCTACCCCAACGGCCAGCCCGGCGAAATCTTCATCCGCATGGCCAAGGAGGGCTCCACCGTCTCCGGCCTCATGGACTCCTTCGCCACCGCCGTCTCCCTCGCCCTCCAGCACGGCGTCCCGCTCAAGGTGCTCTGCGAAAAGTTCGCCCACACCCGCTTCGAGCCCTCCGGCTGGACCGGCAACGAGCAGATCGGCTACGCCAAGTCCATCATGGACTACATCTTCCGCTGGATCCAGATCCGCTTCCTCTCCGGACACCAGCTCGACCTCTTCGCCGGCCTCACCCCCCAGCAGTCGGTCCCCGTCGCAGGCACCGTCAACGCCCCCGGCAACCGCATCCTCTCCAGCCTCAACGCCGCCTACGAGTCCGGCACGTCGACCGAAGGCGGCGCACCTGCCGCTGAAGCGGAGACACCCGCGTCTCTACCGGGCGACTCCCCCGACGACTTCTACACCACCACCCCACCCCAGCAGGGAATCGCCCCCGACCTCGCAGCCCGCAGCGGCCTCGAGTCGTCCATCCCCTCCATGGAAGATCGCGGCCTCTACCACGCCGCCGACGCCATGAAGTCCATGTACGACATGGGCGACGCCCCCTCCTGCGCCACCTGCGGAGCCATCATGACCCGCAGCGGCTCCTGCTACCGCTGCATGTCCTGCGGCAGCACCTCAGGCTGCAGCTAGCAAATTTGGAATAGGTCTGCCTATCTATCGTCGTTGGACGGACGATGCAGCGATGCGTGCGAGACGAGCTCGAATCAAATTGGAGAAGATACGTCGACGGATACAACCTAAGACAGGGCCTGCTCAGATTTAGAAGATTGCAAGTTGAGAAAACGATGAAATCAGCGCTGAGAGGACTCTTCATAGTTTTGAGCTTCTTTGCTGCTGCCATCGGCGGAGTCATCTTCGACGATCACAAACGCTTAGGGATCATCCTAATCATCATTGGACTAGCGGGCAGCATTTACCTCTGGTTCTCGTCGGAGCGTAGCCAAAGAAAGACTGATCATTTCTCGGATACCACGGCCAAACTTCTTTCTCTCGCAGGTGTGGGCAATCCCTACACTCAAATGATCGAAGATGACCTCGCCAAGGGCGGAACGCATAATCATGTCCTAGATGCCTTGGATAAAGCTCTTGAGATAGATGCAAACGATGTCAAGGCACTTGCTCAATACGTAATAATTTCGGCCCTGCATATCTCCCTTGATAATCACGTTTCACCGGGTAGTATATCGCCGCATGCGCGTCAATTCCTGAAGACAAGCGAGAGAATCGAACGGGGGTTGAAGACGAGCGAGCACCGATATGAGTTCCTCGTAGCTAAAGGAATACTCCTCGATGAGATCGGTAAGCATTCGGAGGCACGGCACTGGTTCAGGGAGGTCGGTGAGATCCAGCCGTTCCCATTCCCGTTCTGGAGACTGCTGACCGCTACATCCTTCGGAAAGGACCGAGACTACATCAACGCGCTCCGGGAACTAGAACATGCTCTTGACGAAGGAGCAAGCGGGCCTACTTTCGACTTCTATTACGCGCGAGCATTGGGTTCAGTGGGGGAGTACGACCTGGCTATATCTCGGCTTGAAAAGGTGAGGAGCGTGCGGGGGAACTACTATCAGCTAGTTGATCTTCTCCGAAGCTTCCACCATTTTGCTTGGCACCCAATGAGGTCGGCTTACTTCGCACTCCTTTCGGCGGTTTATGTTTTCCGAAAGAATAAGATGCGTTCGCTCGTGCACATGAGAGACTCGCTATTAGCGATAGGATTGCCTGTACTTATGAGCTTCTTCAACATCGTAGAGAAGCTTGCACGAAAACTGCCAATCGTACGTACATCTAAGCTCGCGAGGCTGACAGATCCAGGAAACCCTTACGTTTCGCTCGGTATGTCGCTCATAAAAACTGGTAACTTCTTAGCCGCTCAGAAGCAGTTCGTCAAAGCGTCGAAACACTCAGATAGGCTTAACACGTGGATGAACCTGTGCTCTGCATCACTTAGCGTAAGCGACTGGATGCAAGCACAGCGCGCGCACTCCTACCTAATTGAACGATGGCCTGAGGAGATTCCGGCTGGATATGCCGAGGCGATTTCCGAAGGATTATCGTATCAAAACGGCGGTACTCGCAATTGATTGTATGTCTCGACTGGCGGGTGGCCCATACATGATTCTCTCCCACACCTGGGGTGCCCATTCATGCAGTCTCATCGCATGAGTGGGCATTCGCGCTCCAGCGCGAACCGTCTTCCTGCCCATCAAAATGCCGGGTGCCCCATCCTTCGCGCTTTTGCGAAGGGTCGGATCGTATACCCTCGTAATCACCATGCCGACGGAGCTCACACGTTATCAGGAAGCCAAGCAATTCCACTTCATCACATTCAGTTGCTATCACCGTAAGCCTCTGCTGCTCAGTCCTGAAGCAAAGGACATCTTCGAGCAAGTCTTTGAGCAGGTAAGATCACGCCACTCTCGCGGTAGCCGGATACGTGTTGATGCCTGAACACGTTCATCTCCTCGTTGACGAGCCTCCCAAAACACCGTTGGCTACTGTCCTCCAGGTGCTGAAGCAAACAACATCGAGGCGCCTCAAAGCCGCGAAGGATGGGGAATCCGGAAGTTTTCGCTGGCCTTCCTATTCTCGATTCTGAGCTATGGGCGTTCGAGCGAAGGCCGCCGCGTTATACTCCCAACATGAACCTGAACCTCGATCCCGCCACGGAGCAGCGCATCCAGCGCGAGATCGATCTCGGTCACTACCGCGAGCCTGCCGAGGTCATCGCGCGCGCCGTGGAGCTTCTTGAAGCAGAGGAAGACTGGCTGCTGCGCAACAAGGAAGCGATCCAGGCGCATCTTGAGGAGAGCTTCGCCCAGGCCGAACGCGGCGACACCTATACTGCGGACGAGACCCGCAAACTGCTCGATCAGGATAGACAAGCCAGGGTCAACTCTACCCGGTGAGTTCGTTTGTCCTTACCCCGGTCGCAGTAGAAGACCTTCGTGAGATCGCCTCCTGGCTTGCAGAGCAGGCTGGAGAAGCCGTAGCCGAACGAGTGGAGAACGGACTCTTCGCTTCATTCCAAAGGCTCGCCGATACTCCGGGCCTGGGCCATCGCCGTTCCGATCTCACCAAACGTCCGCTCGTCTTCTTCACAATCAATCCCTACCTCATCGTCTATCAGCGCGATATTTCGCCGATCATCATTCACGCGATTCTCCACGGCGCTCGCGACGTAAAGCGCACACTCCTTGGCCGAGCCTCCACTACGCTGTGATTGAGAGCTTCATAAGCGGCGAAAGTGGAATGTCTCTTTGAACTACATTCGCCGCTCATCCACAGCCCGAATTCGGGCGCATGCTCACTGGCTAGTAGGAGTGCACTGGTTTGACACCATGGTCTCGCGAAACTACTCTTCCAGAAGAGGAAATCATGGGTCAATTTACGCGGCGAGGATTTGTCGGATCGGTTCTGGGGTTAGCAGCTGCCAAGGCGCTTGGCGCTCAGCAGATGAACAACATGGGCGGCGAAAAGCGGCCGGGCAGTGTGCGGATCAAGATCACGGACGTGCGGTGCGCCATCATCGGGAAGAACCCGGTGGTCCGCATCATGACCGATCAGGGCATCTCCGGCTACGGTCAGGCCGAGTCTGCCAAGCCGTATCTCAAGCCGATGGTGCTCTTCTACAAGCCCTATCTGATGGGCTCAGACCCCACCGATGTCGGGCGGATCATGCTGCGGATTCGCCAGTTGGGCGCGATGAAGCCCTGGGGCGCCGCGGTCAGCGCCATCGAGATCGCCCTGTGGGATATCGCGGGGCAGGCGGCGGGATTGCCGGTGCATGCGCTGCTCGGCGGAAAGATCCGCGACCGCGTCATGCCCTACGGAAACTCCGAGAACAATACCCCCGTCTTTGGCCCCCGCTCGCCGGAGCAGATGGCCGAGATGGCCCAGATGATGAAGGAGGCGAAGGAGGGCTACAAGCTCGTCAAGATGCCGGTGGCCTTCCACAATGGCCCCATGATGAATGCCATGCCGGACGAATGGTTCGGCGAGAAGTGGACGGGGCGGAATGGGCCGTACATGAACCGCGGACTGATGACGGAGCGCGGCTTTGACTACGTGGTCAGCTGTGCCGAAGCCGCAAAGAAGGTGATCGGTAAGGAGATCGGCCTTGCATTCGACTGCGGACCGGGCTGGGTGATCAAGGATGCCATCCGCTTCGCCCGTGCGGTCGAGCCGCTGCATCTCGCGTGGCTCGAAGACGTGATCACCGGGGACGGCGAACCTTACCCGAATGCGCAGCTCTTCAAGGAGCTGAAAGAGAGCACGTCGACTCCCATTCACACCGGAGAAGAGCTCTATCTGCGCGAGAACTGCAAGGACCTGATCGAGACGCAGGCGGTCGATGTGCTCGGTCCGGACCCGGAGGACGTGGGCGGCATCGCCGAGTTGAAGTGGATCGCAGAGTACGCGAACCTTCACGGCATCCTGGTCGCTCCGCACGGTATCTTCGACGGCCTGTTCGGCGTCGCCGCGCAGGTACATTTGGGAGCAGTCTGCCCGCAGAACTACGTCGGCTTCGAATACGCAAAGGGCCAGCCGGACTGGTGGTACGAGATCGTCGAAGGCCTGCCGAATCCGATCGTCAAAGACGGCTTCATCGACGTTTGGGACAAGCCGGGTCTCGGCGTCACCTTCAACGTCAAGGCCGCCAAGGCGCACCTGTCGCCGGATGACAGCACCTTCTTCGACTGAGCAGGGCGCGCCGCGCATTTCCCTGCGTTCGGGTGCCCATCTCGGCTCTGAGATGCGGGTATTCGCGCGGGAGCGTGAACCGTCCTCTCACCCATTCCTGGACCACGCTTTGACTGTGAACTTCCAAGACGGATAAAGTAGAGCGTCTCTGTAGAGCGCATTCCCCAGCTATCGAAACCGGAACCCCAAGGATTTATGCCGAAGATCAAACGAACTCAAGGACACCTTCTCGCTGCCTCGCTCGCAGCGGCCTGCCTCTCCTCCCTGACCATGCTGGCCCAGACACCTGCTCCGCCACAGAATCCGGCCTCTCTCTATAGCGGCAACCGCCCGCAGAGTATCAAGGACGGGGTTCAGATAGAGACTCCGTATCGGGCCGATGTCGTGGCCATGGAGGACGCGATTCCCACCAAGGCGCCGGCAACCCCCAAGAAGCCACGAAAGGTGCTGGTGCTGTGCAAGGCTGCCGGGTATGTGCACTCGTCGATCCCACTGGCAGCCGCGACCGTGAAGGCGATGGGCGATAAGACCGGAGCGTATGAGACGACGATTACCTACGACTCGGCCGACATCACAGCCGCCAATCTCGCACAGTACGATGCGATCTTCCTCGACAGCACGACGCTCGCGTTTCTCGACGATCCGAACGATGCGGCAGCGACGGAGGCCCGCAAGAAGGCGCTGATGGACTTCGTGCGAGGAGGCAAGGGCCTCGTGGGCATACATGCTGCGGTCGATACCTATCACACAACGTCGCCCCGAGGTGCGGAGGAGCAGATGCCGACCGGCACCTGGCCGGAGTTCAACAAAATGATCGGCGGATACTTTAAATTCCACTGGGTCTATCCCCAGCTCGTAACCGTGAAGATCGACGACCCCAAAAGCCCGCTGACTGCCATGTTTCACGGGCAGGAGTTTACCATCCACGACGAGATCTACACCATGGCGCAGGACTCGTTCTCGCGCAAGAACGTCCACGTGCTGACCAGCATCGATTACTCCAAGATGAGCGATGCAGACAAGGCCAAAGAAAAGCTGAAGCGCACCGACGGCGATTACGCGCTGAGCTGGATTCGAAGAGAGGGCAAAGGCCGCGTCTTCATCGAGGTGTTGGGGCACAGCGAGCACATCTATGCGGACACGCCCATCATGGAGCACCTGCTGGCCGGTATTCAATACGCCTTGGGGGATCTCAAGGCAGACGACGCACCCAGCGTGAAGTGACCGGCTCATGGCAGGTGGTTCACGCTGATCCGGCAGAATTCGAATGCCCACACCTCAATGTTTGTGATGTGGGCATTCGAGCGAAGCTTCACTTCCTAGGCCTGTAAGTCTCAGGTCAGCTCAAAGAGCTGAAGCAGCGCATCCGTCGCCTCCTCAGCATCCCGAATCTTGAACTCCGGATCCAGCCGCAGCACCATCGCCTTGGGATCGAGCGCCTGAAGCGTGCTCATCACCGTCTCCGCCGGCAACTGCGGATTGCCCGGTCCCACCAGGATGTAGTCCACCTCCTCCACCCGCAGCAACGTCCTGGCATCGCGAAAGTAGCACGTCGAGCGCACATCAAATCCGCGCTGCGTCAGGACGCTCCGCACAAACACGCACAGATCCGCCGACTCATCCACCACCAGCACCCGGCGCAATCGAGGACCGCTCCTCTCCTGCTCCTTCTCCACCGGGCGCTCCTTCAGGAAGGACAGAATCGCCTCCTCCTCGGTCGGATAGCTTTTCAGCAGGCCGGATAGCCTGGTCATATTCAGTAGATTCTCGACGAACGGCGGTGGAGCGGCCAGCCGTATGCCGCCGCCGCGATTGCCCATGCGCTCGGCGTGCCGCACCAGCAGTCCCATGGCGATGCTGTCCAGCCGGCTGACGCCACTCAGATTCAGCACAAACCTGGTAAATTGATGCTCGCCCATATCGAGCGCGGCCTCGAGCGCCTTGACCTCCTCGCCCAGAACCACCCGGCCCGTGCACTCGATGATGTAGACGTTCCCAACAAAGCGCGAACTCAACCTAAGCAGCATGACATCCTCTTCCCGGCTCGTTTTCAGGAGGAACTCGAAAAGTCGCCAGCGGCCCGAGCCAGAACCCCTGTCGAAGTTCTCTTCACACTAATCGAAACTCGCCCGGCGCGGCGGCACTACACAATCTCCAAGCCATATGCCGGGAGCGTGGTGCTCCATTCCTGCAAGTCTCACCGCATGATCGTGTCCAAGGTACACGATTCCTGGTTCACCAGCAGTCTGGACTTGTCCTATACTTGGCTTACTCCAGCACTCATGGTCAGGAAAGATGCGGTATATCGCAGTGTTCAAGGCCTTCTTTGCTTCGCTTTTGATACTCTCCGGTGTGTCGCTCGCGCAACATAGCCAGGAGCGCGCCATCGACTCTCAGCGTCCGCTGCAGGTTGATCTGCTCGCCTCGATCGATGTCGGAAAGCTAACCCCTGGCAGCCGCATCTTCGCCAAGGCACGGGTAGAGTGGGACGGTCGCAACTGCCACATGCGCGCTGGAGGAACCGTCTCGGGCCACGTCGTCGAGGTAGTGCGGCACTCCAAACAGAGCAAAGGCTCGAGCCTCACCGTCCTGTTTGACACGGCAGACTGTGAGGGCCATCCCGAACACATTCCCTTCAACCTGTTTGCCGTAGTCGCTGCCATCCAGCCCCCGCGCGACATCCCGATGGCTGACTATGGTGCCTTCGGCGCGGCCAGCACAGCACCACACATGAGTATGGGAGGTGGCGGAGCAGGTTCCCACGCGGCGATCCCGATGGATACCAGTCAGAATATCGCCGTCACCGCTGCGGGCAAGCCCGTCGATCTGCCGAAGGTCATCCAACCCGGCCAGGTCTTCTTCCAGAAAAACCTGCTCCTCGCAGTCGGGACAGGCACGGACGGCGGTTCTATCCTGTCCTCGCCGAAAGGCAACTTCCGCATCGAGACCGGATCGCAGTTTGTCCTCATGCCCAGGCGGGTTGTGGCTGCCGAAACCCTTGCTGCTATCGCTGCCGAAAAGTCTTCGCCAGCATCGACTGAGACGGCAAAATCTCCAGCGCCGAAGCCCGTACCAATACTGTCCAATGAGCCGAAGCCCGAGGTCGACGAGACCGACATCTGTTCAGCCTCGTGCAATGTGGTGTCAGCCGCCGGTACAGTGGCCGCAGTTTCGGGAGCCGGTTCGACCATCGGTCAGGATCGTCTGGGCTATACCCCATACGAAAAGCGGGAGTACAGCGCCTTCGATCACGACGCCGCGCTGGTCTACCTCAGCCCGGACGACCTGCTCTTTACCTTCGATCTGCACCAGCTGCGCCATCGATATCCTGACGGCTTTCGAACCGAGTCCATGAGACTGGTTCGCGCAGTCTTGATGAGCCCATCGAGCCATGCCATTAAGCGCGTCTCGGAGTGGCAGGTGCAGGGCGCGGGCCAGTATGTCTGGCGGACCGGCCAGGGGAATCTTCTTGTCCACACCGGCCACACGCTCTACCTGATGAATTCCCATCTCGATCCAATCCGGTCTGTTCCGATTCCCGGCCAACTAGTCTTTGTCTCTTTGTCGCCAGACGGCAGACGAATCGCGGTCGGTTCGCTGCACGAGCGGCACACTCGCGATCTGCATAATCAAATCGCGAACGCACTGCAGATCGAGCCGGAAGAGGATGTCGACATTCATCTCTACGACGAGAACTTCAAGCTGCTTCTGACCTCATATCAAAGCACTTCTCTCCCGCCGCCAGTCCTGTCCGATGAGGGGCAGGTCCACATTCAACCTACCGGGCATAATCGATGGCGCATTACCGACCACCACTGGGACCGCACCGACCGGGTCGTCGCCACGGTGCAGTCCACATGCCGTCCCGAGATCTCTACAGCGCTGTCGCACTTGCTCTTCGTCGTGGGTTGCAACTCGTCACCGTTGCAGAACTGGTACCGAATGCTGCGTTCTGACGGTCGCCCTATTCTGCTGGGGAGAGGATCCTCTCGCGAGATAGAGCAAACCTCTTCCAGCAACAATGAGAGTCAGTTCGCCGTCCGCGTCGTTCACACCCAATACTCCAAAGCGAAGGGGGACTACTTCTACAAGAGCGATCTTCAAAATCAGGAGATCGCTATCTATCGTGCGGCGGACGGCAAGCGTATCTTCGCAACAACGACGAACCCCTCTCTGGTCGAGCAGTCCTATGCCCTTTCTCCCTCAGGCGGTCAATTTGCCGTCCTGTCAGACGGACAAATCAGCTTCTACGCAATACCGGAGTCATATGGAGGCTCCGGCGCCACCGCCAGATAGAGCTATCTCTTATCACTACCCACCGGCGAGGAATCGATAGCCGCCTTGCGCTTCGCTCGATCTCTCCTTCAGACGTGGTACGATCCTGTCGTCGTGTGGAGGTACTCTTATGAAGTTCATCTGCTTAGAAGGATACTGCGTCAACCCGAACGCCATCGAAATTGCCCGCCCCGGAAAAGCCGCATCCGGATCAGACACCAGCGTCATCTCATTCAAGAGCGGCGAGACGATCGAGATCGCCATGTCCACTGCCGCACTGGCCTGTATGTTGAACAAATACTGAGCGGGAGCGCCCGTCCATGGCGGTTTTGTCCGCGGAAAGCGATTCCTTCCAGCTTCTCTTGCGCCAAGAACCCTTTGACCTGCTACCATACTGTATGTGAGGCGAAGTATCGCCCCGAATCAGGAGCATCAACATGGCAAGTGGAACAGTGAAATGGTTTAACGACGCAAAAGGTTTTGGCTTCATTACCCCGGAAGATGGTGGCGAAGATCTTTTCGCGCATTACTCGGCGATCAACTCGAGCGGCTTCAAGTCCCTGCAGGAAGGCCAGCGTGTGACGTTTGATATCACCACTGGTCCCAAAGGCAAACAGGCTGCGAACATCCAGCCTGCCTAATCCGCAGCCGTTCCTCAGCAACTAGCCGGCCAAACCCGGACTAACACCAAAGCCGCAATCAGCGTGCATACGCTGGCTGCGGCTTTTGTGCGTCCCTGCGATCCTCTCAGGCGACCGTCCTACAACTTTCCCGTGATTAAGAATCAACAAAGTAACTGCTAGGGTATTCCCAACTTCCCATCCGGTAGAAGGCGGCCCACATGGCTCATCTTCGGTGCATCTGCCTCACATTGGCTCTCTCCTCCACGCCGATCGCACTCGCTTCCAGCACTCCCACTACCATCGTTCCGGACAATGTCCGGCTCTGTCAGACCAGCTCGCCATGTTTCACCAAGGTTCTATTCGGACGTAGTTACGAAGTCATGAGGACGCCTCGATTTACCGTCATGGCCTCGCTGTCGAAGGAAGGCAACTACATGCGTGCCGATGTCAGCATCTCGAACAACTCCAGCCTGCCGCTCGATCTAACGCCCGATGACTTCCGCATCGAGGTACTGAGTCCCAAGGTCAAGGTCTTGACGTACGTCTCCCCTGCAGATCTGAAAGATATCCCTCCATCTCCGTCGATTCGGCCACTGTCCTCCGAGAGTCCGGGAGGCACGGCAACTCCCTCAGCCCACGTCCTCGAGGTGTCCACTTTGCCCGCTGCGCAAAACCCCAGTATCGAGGAGATCTACGCAGCGGCAAAGAAGAGGGAAGCGCTGCAGGAGGAGCACAACAAACTAGCTGCCGAGCAGCATCTCGCGAGTAGTTCGATCGCTCCAGGTGAAACGGTTTGGGGACGCGTGTACTTCGAAAGCGACAAGCACGCACAGACGATTCATCTCGTTTTACCCTTGGCAGGACTGGTATTCGAGTTGCCCTTCCAGATGAAGCGCTGAGCAGCCCGAAGGTTCGGGCCGCCTCTTCCATCATCAGCCGAGGTATCATCGTCGGATGACCGCTGAAGCACGCGCAAAAAAGATAAAGGTCCTCATCTTCGACGTAGACGGCGTCCTCACCGACGGCCAGATCTTCGTCATTCCCAATGCAGACGGCCACGGCATCGAGGCCAAAGGATTCGCAGCGCACGATGGACTCGGAATCTCCTTGGGCCGTCTCGGTGGTCTGCGCATCGGCATTATCACGAAGCGCCAGTCCCAGACGGTGGCGATCCGCGCCAGGGACCTGAAGCTGGAGTTTGTCTATCAGGGCCAATCTCACAAGATGCATGCCATCGACGACATTCTGGCTAAGACCGGGCATAGCCTGGAAGAGCTCGCCTACGTCGGGGACGATATCATCGACCTTCCGGTCATGCGCCAGTGTGGCCTATCCATAGCCACGGCCAACGCCCGCCAGCAGGTGAAAGCCGCCGCTCACTATGTCACTCCGAACGGGGGCGGTTTCGGCGCGGGGCGCGATGCAATCGACTTCATCCTCTCGGCGCAAGGCACACTGGATAAGGTGATGGAGCAGTATCTCGACGAATCCAATACTACCGCCGCCTCGTCGGATGTGGGCCAGGGCAACATGTAACGTCGCGGCATCGGAAGTATTTGCCATCTACAATCCAGCGGTATCCGCGGACCAATGTCGTGGTGGCCTGCCGGGACGATTAAGGCGAACAAAGCACGAACAGATTCGAGCTACAATCAGCACATGCAGTTAGAGATTCCACCGTCGCTCGCCTGGGCACACCCCGTCACAGCCGAGTGGTTCCTCACCAGATTCGGCAGCCCCACCGAGCCCCAGACGCATGGCTGGCCCAGCATTCTCGCTGGCAAGCCCACACTCATCTCTGCGCCCACAGGATCAGGAAAGACCCTCGCAGCATTTCTGGTCTGCATCGACCAGCTTCTCCGCGCCTCGATCTCCGGACAACTGGCTCCCTTCACCCAGATCGTCTACGTCAGTCCGCTCAAGGCGCTGTCGAACGATATTCAAAAGAACCTCGACGGTCCCATCGCCGAAATTCACCAACTCGCGCTTTCGCGAGGCTATCTCACGCCGCAGATTCGTACCGGGGTCCGTACCGGCGATACGCTCGCGAAAGAGCGCGCCGCCATGCTTCGCAACCCGCCGCATATCCTCGTCACCACGCCCGAGTCGCTCTATATCCTCCTCACCGCCGGCAAGAGCAGGGAGCACCTGCGCCGGGTTCGCACCGTCATCGTCGACGAGATCCATGCCGTGGCCGACGATAAGCGTGGCGCGCATCTTGCCCTGTCGCTTGAGCGCCTCGACGCGCTCGTTACGGGCAAAAATCGTCTGAGTCCCGGCGCGCATCTCGCCGGCCTCGATACGCCTCCGCAACGCATCGGCCTTTCAGCGACACAGAATCCCATTGAGCTTGTCGCCCAATTCCTCACCGGCGTGCACGAGACTCGAGCGCCAGCCACTATCGTCCAGGTTGGCCAGCGGCGCGAACTCGACATCGCCATCGAGGTGCCGAGCGATGAACTCAGCTCTGTTACCACCAACGGCATGTGGTCCGAAATATTCGACAAGCTCGCCGTCCACGCGCAGAATCATCGCTCCACGCTCGTCTTCGTCAACACCCGAAGGCTTGTAGAGAAGATCTCCTTTGAACTCGCCAGCCGCCTCGGCTCGGAGCATGTCGCCGCACACCATGGCTCGCTCTCACGAACGCTGCGCCTTGATGCCGAGCAGCGGTTGAAAAATGGCGAGATCAAAATCCTCGTCGCCACCGCGTCTCTTGAGCTCGGTATCGATATAGGCGACATCGATCTCGTCTGCCAGATCAGCTCCACCCGCGCAGTTGCCGTCGCCATGCAGCGCGTCGGACGGGCCGGCCACTGGCGCGGAGCCATTCCCAAAGGCCGTCTCTTCGCCACAACCCGCGACGATCTGATGGAGCAGGCAGCGCTCGTCCGCAAGATGCGCGCGGGCGAACTCGATCAGTTACAAATACCTCCGCAGCCTGCTGACGTCCTGATGCAGCAGATCGTCGCCTGTTGTGGAGCCGAGCCATGGGAAGAAGAAGCTCTCTTCGATACCCTCCGCGGCGCCTACCCCTATCGCAATCTCACTCGCAAGGACTTCAACGGCCTCCTGGGCTTACTGAGCGAAGGAATCGAATCCTCGCGTGGCCGCTACGGCGCATACCTTCTTCGCGACGGCGTTCAGCATCATCTTCATCCTCGCCGCGGTGCCCGAATGATCGCGATCTCGAACGGCGGCGCTATCCCGGACACCGCTCTCTTCAGCGTGATTCTCCAACCCGACGGCGTACAGATCGCCACGCTCGATGAGCACTTCGCGGTAGACTCCAGCCCGGGCGATGTCATCCTCCTCGGCAACAGCAGCTGGCGCATTCAGCGCGTCGAAGCGGTAGGGCGCGTCCTGGTAGAAGACGCTCACGGCGCACCCCCGAGCCTGCCCTTCTGGGAAGGGGAAGCTCCGCAGCGGACAGCGGTTCTCAGCGATGGAGTAGGCGAGCTTCGCGAGCGGATCTGCGGCCTCACCAGGAACGTCACGGCACGGTATCTCTCGCCCGCGCATCCTGAGATAGCGGCCGCCACGGCGTGGCTCATGGAGTCCTGCGGCCTCTGCGCCAGCGGAGCCCACCAACTGATCGCCTACATCGTCACAGGGCGCGCCGTTCTCGGAGCCGTCCCGTCAAAAAACACCATCATCGCCGAGCGCTTCTTCGACGATGGCGGAGGCATGCAGCTCATCCTCCACGCGCCCTTCGGCGGCCGCATCAACAAGGCTTGGGGCCTTGCACTCCGCAAGCGCTTCTGCCGTGGCTTCAACTTCGAGTTGCAGGCCGCCGCCACCGATAACGGCATCAACATCTCGCTCGCCGAGCAGCACAGCTTTCCTCTCGCCGACGTCTTCAACTTCCTCACGGAGCACACCGCGAGAGAACTCCTCGAGCAAGCCTCCATCGCGTCGCCGATCTTCAAGAACCGCTGGCGATGGGCCGCGGGCCGCAGTCTGCAACTGCTGCGCTTCTCAAAAGGAAAGCGCATCGCTCCACAGATTCAGCGCACGCGTTCGGAAGACCTCATGGCGAACGTTTTTCCCCAGGCCGCCGCCTGCTTCGAAACCATCGTCGGGGACATTCAGATTCCCGATCATCCCCTCGTCAAAGAAGTCATGCAGGATGTCCTGCAGGAGGCGATGGACCTTGAAGGACTGATGGAACTCCTGAAGGGTATCAAGGACGGAAGCATCCGCTGCCTCGCGGTCGATACCCCCACCCCATCCGTCTTCGCCCACGAGTTACTCAATGCCAACCCCTACGCCTTCCTCGACGAAGCTGGCCTTGAAGAGCGCCGCGCACGCGCAACGTCATTGAGCCGTAATCTTCCGGAAGCCGCTGGCAGACTCGACCAGGCGGCTATCGATGCAGTACGCCGCGAATGCTGGCCGGACCTTCGCGACGAGCATGAGCTTCACGACCTGCTGCACTCCGTCATTGCCTTTCCGCTTCGTATGTTGGACCACAGCGAAGTTCGCCATTGGCCGGCTTTCTACGAGCGCCTTCGCCACACGGGCCGTGCGCAGACCATCGACTGCGCCGGAACGCCCTGCTGGGTCGCCACCGAACGCCTTCCCCAGGCAGCTTGTCTGTGGATGTCAACCGTGAATTGCGAGCCGGCGAGACATCACGATTCAATCGAAAGCCGCCCTGTAGACAACGATGCATTTAATGCAACAGAAAGTATTACAAAAGAATCAGCACTCGCCCAATATGTTCAGGGATGGTTACAAATAGCTGGCCCGGTCACAGCCAGGTCGCTCGCAGGCAGCCTTGCGCTGGATCCTGCCCCGGTCTTTCAGGCCTTCCTCGCCATGGAGATGCAGGGCCTTCTCATACGCGGCGCCTTCGAGCATCCTGCGACGACAGAAGATCACGACATTGAATGGTGCGAACGCCGCATCCTGCAGCGCATCCATCGCCGCACTACAGCCACTTTGCGCAAGCAGATCGAACCTGTCACCCCCGCCGTTTACATGCGGTGGCTGCTCGGCTGGCAGCACCTGGCCCCGCAGACACAACTCTCCGGCGAAGAAGGAGTCCTCGAAGCATTGCACCAGCTCGAAGGATTCGAAGCCCCAGCCGTCGAGTGGGAGCGGACTCTGCTCCCGGCTCGCGTCGCCAGCTACGATCCTCGCTGGCTCGACGCTCTTTGCCTCTCGGGAGCCGTAGGCTGGGGCCGCATCTCCCCTCACCCGGCATGGTTCGCGGACGGACGATCCAACGGAGAAGCGTCTGCTCCCCGCCGCGTCATTCCTTCGAACGCCGCCCCAATCACCTTCTACATTCGCGAGACCGCCGACTGGCTTCCCCACGCTCTCGCCCGGCAATGTGTTGAGGAGTCCAGGCTCGCGACAGCGCTCAGCCCTGAGGCCCTGCAGCTTCGCGTACTCTTGCAACAACGCGGTGCCTGCTTCGCCAATGACATTCAGCGTATCGGCGGCCTCACCCGCCAGCAGACGCAACATGCTCTCTGGGAGCTCGCCACCGCCGGCCTCGCCGCTGCGGACGGCTTCGACCAGCTCCGCGCCTGCATGGATCCGCGCCGCAAATCCATCACGACCGGTACTTCCGCCAAACGGCCTTCCCGCAGCTCCGCTGGCCGCTGGTCTCTCCTCTGCGAAGAGGTCCACACCCCATCAACTCCCATCGAGCAGGCCCGCAGCAACGACGCCGCCCTTGAATCCTTCGCCCGCCAACTCCTCGCCCGCTATGGAGTACTCTTCCGCGATCTCCTCGTACGCGAGTCCAACGCTCCCAAGTGGCGCGACCTCCTCAACATCCTCCGCCGCCTCGAAGCCCGCGGAGAGATTCGCGGCGGCCGCTTTCTCTCCGGCTTCGGCGGCGAACAATACGCCCTTCCCGAAGCAGTCGACTCCCTCAGAACATCGCGTAGCCGGGAATGCTCCGCCATCATCCCCGTAGCTGCTGCCGACCCCATCAATCTCATCGGCCTCGTCATTCCAGGCGACCGCGTTCCTTGCGTGCCGGGCAAGCAAGTGCTCTATCGCAACGGCAAGCTGCATACAGACGATGCGGACCTCGCCACTGCCAATGTCCCAACCCCACTCGCGCCCGAAATGATTCCGGCAACGGCTATCCAGGGCGGTCTAGAATTGTTCTAGCAATGCCGAATTCTTTCCAGGCCGCGCCAAATCTGCCCCCCGGCGACACCCCACAAGACCTGCTCCCAGAAGACTTCTACTACGAAGGCCCCAACCTCGTCTTTACCGCGGCATACCATCTCAAACGCGGCTACTGCTGCAACTCCAACTGCCGCCACTGCCCGTACAGCGATCCGCTTGAGCGCACTGCGCCCACTCCAACAGCCGAGTGACCGATTGTTTCGATCCCCGGTCTCGATTTTGAGGCCTTCGGGTGCCCATCCCTTGTGGGCCCTTTGCGCAAAGACTGGGAGACCGCGACCGTCTATCCCATCTTCCAAGTTGCCCTATCGAACAGCCGGCGGCAGCGCAGCGGCACTCGCTCCCACCGCAGCCGGCGCGACCACAGGAGCCGCACCCGGCCGCACCATCATCGCCATTCGCGGAAAACTGAAGCTCCCGCCCGCATCGTCGATCACATTCACTTGACAGATGTAAGTCCCCGGCGCAAGCTGCGTCAGCGGCACATCAAACTGAAACGCCACTGCGTCCCGGAGCGGCGTATTGATCGCCTCGGCCTGCACCAGCGGCGTCTCATAGACCTTCACGCCTCCTCTCAGGAACTCGATGCTGGTCAGCACCCGCACCGCTCCGCTTTTACGACGCGTCAGCCCTGGAGAGCTCGCAGGCTCAGCATCGCCCTTCTGCCGCGCCGGGTCATAGACCTCGTACAGAAAATACAGATGCTGATCCTGCCGGAACACATGCGCCACATTTGGAATCCATTCCACACCATCGCGCACCAGCGGGCTGTCCACTCGCTTCGCCGCATCTGGCATCCTCTGGCTCGACAGCACAATCGAGCTGAGCTTCAGCGGAGTCTTCTTCCAGTCGGGCACCTGCAGATCCGTCTCGAAGCTCCCCATTGCCCCCGTCTGGTTCTCCCGCACGACAAACTTCAGGTGATATCGTCCCGGCGCCAGCGTGAATCCAGTCGAGTACTGAATGTTCTTCTGCTGCACCTGCTGCGTGCTGTTCAGCGCCAGCTTCACCGTATCGCGCACGCTCCCGACGATGATTCCCTCGGCGTTCTTTACCTGCCCCATCACATCAATGTTCGCCTTATCCTTATCGCCGTTCTTCACGATATGGATCTGCGAGCCCGGCACAATCAGCGACACCGGCACCAGAAACTTGTTCTCCGAAAGCCTGAAGTACAACGCCTGCAGATAGACCGCAACATCGGTCGCCGGCAGGTCACTGTGCATCTGCTCCTCCAGCGCCTGCTCGCGATCCTCCGTTCGCTGGTGTTTAAAGTCCGCCGCCGCATAATAGCCCGGTCTGTACTCAAGCTTCACATCGCCGCGGTTCAGCTTCACTGTCAGATGCCGAAAGCGCCCGTCCTTCGCCGCATCCGTTGAGTGGAACCCAAGAATGTAATAAGCCTCCGTATCGTGCTGCACCTGCTGAAATGCCGGAGCAAAATCGTTCGAGTCGAAGAACGCCTTCCCGCCAGTGTCTGACGAGAGCGTGCCCAGCACCTCCTGCGATCCGAAGTTCGCATCCAACTGGCTCTGCATCGCCCCACCGCTGTACGCTGCACTTCCGCGCAGACTTCCCGTAGACGCATCGCCGACCGCCGACAGCGCCTGCAGTCCACGCGAATCGACGCTGTAGATGGCCATGTTCGCCTTTACCGCTTCGTTGGTCGCCGCCCTCATGCTTGCCTGGTTCTCAATGCCCTGGCGCGTCAGTCCGCCGGAGAAGTAAAGCAGGCTCTTCCTCTGGTCGACCCGCTCCAGGCTCTTCGCGATGGAGCGGATCGCATACAACTCGCGATCCGTGTTCAGTGCGTTGTACTCACTGTCATCCGACGTAAAACTCGAGCCGTTGTCCGCGGTGCCGCCGGAGTTGCCGCCTTCATTTCCGTTCGCAAATCCCGTGCCCTCGGTGCCGTTGTACTTGCCCAGCCCTTTCAGCAAGGCAGCTTTATCCGAAGTAAAGTCCTGATCCATTGTGAGTCCGGTATCCATGCTCACCAGCGCTACCAGGTCTGCCGGCTGCATCTTCTTGTTCACATAGTCCTGCGCCCCCTCGACCGCGCGATCGATATCCTCCGGCTGCATGCTGCTCAGGTCGAAGAACATCACGATCAGCCGATGATCCTTCAGCGTCTCCGGCGCCGCGGCGAAGTTGCGATTCAACAGATCGGCTATGGTGGCTTTGCCGGTTACAGTGCTGTTCTCTCGAAGCAGCGCGGCTTCGTCGACGTTCTGGTAGTCGAAGCTCGCGATCTTCTGCGCCTTTCCATTTTCCAGAATCGTAAAGTCGTTCGCCTTAAGCCCCTTCACCACCTCACCCGTCTTCTTGTCCCGCACCACCACGTTCGTCAGCACGATGTCGCTCTGCACCCGCATCGTAAAGCCACCCGACTGATCCGGCTCCTGCGCCCACCCAAACATCGGCGAAGCCGCAAGGACAGAGGCGAGCCCCGCCGCTACCCAGCACCGCGCCCAGCCACCGCTCTCAAGTCTGCTCATCGACTTCGCACTCATAGATCTCCTCAAAACCGGTACCGCGCAAACACCGTCAGCGTCCGCATCGTTCCCGTTCCCGCCACCTGGCCAAACGTCGGCGAGTTCAAGACCGTATCGATCCCCGTGAACGAGACGATATTCAGCGCATTCGCCGCCGTAACCCGAGCCTCGAACGACCGCGTATCCCCCAGATCCACCGTCCGCGACAACGACACATCCACCACCTCGGTTCCGGGCCCCTCGATCGAATTGCGCGACGCCGTCCCAAACTGTCCCGCGGGCGGCGCCGTGAACGCTCCCGGATTGAACCACTCACCGATCCGCTTCGCGCCGCCAATCGGCGCGCCGAAATTTCGATCCGGCCGCAGCGTATTGCCCACGCCCGTCGCAGCCTCCTGCACCGTCAACTGATACTGCGGCGTAAAGTAGCTTCCCGTCTGAAACGTATAGTCTCCCGAGACCGAGAACCCATCCAGAGCCTTCGACCAGAAGCCGCCGGTCGCCAGCAGAGCGCGGTTCGGCCCAAACGGCAGCTCGAACACCCAGTTGCCCGTCAGCTTCTGCCGGATGTCGAACGAGCTGTTGCCCTCCTCCGCATTCAGGTTCAGATCGTTCTGCGCCACCGTCTGCGCGCTTCCGCCAATCGACGAGGCATTATCGATCGAGTGCCCGTACTGATACGTCGCCTGCAGCGAAACGCCTTTGCTCATGCGCTTCCGAGCGTTCACGCGCAGCGCCTCGAAACGCGAGTACCCTATCGAATCCTCATACGCGAACGCCTGCGCGCCCGAGTTCAGCAGGCCCGTGGCGGTCCGGTTCGGCGCGCGCACCAGGTCCAGGTTGCCGCCCTTCGCTCCGTTGTAGCCGATGTTCAGCACAATCTGCCATGGCACCGTCCGTTGCAGATCGAGATCCCATATCTGCACCCGCCCCAGCCGGTAGTTCACATTCGCCGCAAAGTTGTTCTGCACCGCAGCGTTCGAACAGTTGAACGCGCCCGCCAGCGTAAACGACGCAAACGTCCCGCAGCCTTGCTGCCCCGCGATATTCGTCTGCGTCACCGCGAACGGCGGCTGATTCGCCATGTAGCGCGCAATCGTCGCATACTGCCCCGTGTTGTAGTTGATCCCATAGCTGCCGCGCACGACGGTGCTCTTCGCCCACGTCATCTTCGGCCGCCACGCAAACGCCAGCCGTGGCGCATACATTGCCTTGTCCGGATTCACGAGTGAACGCGGAAACGCCCCGCTGAACGGTCCCTGCTGGTCCGGCTGCACACCCTGCACCTGCGTGAAATCCGCATTGTGGTCCAGGTTGACCAGCCGGTTGTACTTCTCCACATACGGGGAAAAATATTCGTACCGGATCCCGTAGTTCAGCGTCAGGTTCGGCAGCGCCCTCCAGTCGTCCTGCGCGTACCAATCCAGAATGTTCGCGCGCAGATACGTCTTGTTCAACCCCGCCTGCACCTGCGCCTGCTGCGGCAACCCAAGCAGAAAGTCCGCAAAGCCCGAGCCGCTCGCCGGAAGCACCGGGCACGCCGTCCCCGAGCCAACGCAGCCCCGCGCGGCCGGGTTCTCCGTCGCATATCCCGTAAAGCTGAACGCTCCCAGCGGCGAGACCGACGCCGACAGCAGCGACGACGTCACCCCGATCGTGTCCGCGTGAACCCGCCGCACATCGAACCCGTACCGCATATTGTGCTTCTTGTAGCTCCAGCCCAGAAAGTCGCTGAACGAGATCGTCTGATTGAGCGTATCGGTGGGTGTCGTATTGTTCAGCGAAGTAAACGCGGTTGTACCGCCAAACGATAGCGTCGGCACGCCGTAGTAAAACGGATTGCCCTGAATCGCATCGTTGCCCACCAGCACGCCCGCCTGCGCCGCTGGATTCGCCGCTCCATTGGTGAAGTAGTTCTGCTGCGTCGCGTGAGATCGGTTCCAGTTCACCGAAGCATTGTTGCGCAGCCGCCCATACCCTAGCGTGTACCCCGCCGTCACCCCGTATCCATTGGTCGCCGTTGTCCCGCCCAGCGGCAGAAAGATGCTCCGGACATCGGTTGCAGTGTGCGAGTAGCTCCCGTTGAAGTTGAGGTTCTGCGTCAGTACCTTTGGCCCATTCGACTGTGTCCTGCGCCCGGCGAATCGTCCAAAATCGTTATTCTGTCCGAAGTTCCTCACAAACCGCAGCGCCGCTGTCGTCGCGTTCTGCCCTCCGTTGGTCACGGTCTGGTAGTTGTTCAACAGACCTGCGTTGGGAACATTCGGCGCGGGATAAAAGTTCAGCAGCGCCAGCGCCTGCGGCGAGATCGGCACACTCGCATTCTTCAGGTTGTTGCCCGGTATCGGCTGTCCCGTCGCCGGATCGAACAGCGTCGGCCCGAGCCCTGAAAAGTCGCCACTCCGCTCCACCAGCGTAGGCACGGTCCCGTTGAAGATATACGGCGTGATATTCCGCTGACCGGTTACATTCAAGAACACAAACTGCTTTGAACTCGCCTTCCACACCCCCGGCACGAACGGCGATCCGGCAAAGCTCACGCCAAATCTGTTCTGCATCGAACTCGGCTTCACCACCTTGGCTCCCGGCTCGCCCAGCGCCGCTGCAATCGAAAACGGAGCCGCATTCAGCGCTCCATTCCCACCCAGATAGAACACGGCCCCATGCGGCTGCGTCGGATCGAACCCGCGAAATCCGCCGCCGCCGAATCCGCCTCCCGGCCCTCCCCTGCCGCCGCCCGGTCCTCCGGGACCACCTGCCCCGCCAAATCCTCGGCCGCCCATCATCCCGCCCAGCATCCCCGCGATATTGCTCGCCATATCGCCCACCGCGCCGCCCTGCCGCTGCGCCTGCGCAATCGCATCCTGAATCCGCTCCCGTATATCGTCTTCGCTCACGCCTGCGAGACCATTCGTCTGCCCCATCGCCCCACTGACCGTTACCGAATCGGCGCCCGAGGCGTCACCACCCCCTACACCTGCCAGCGAAGGCATCTGCACCCCCGCATTCGCTCCACCCGCGCTCGCATCGGCAACATCCAACCCACCACCTCCCGTGACGCTCAGCGCCTGCATTCCACGCGCAACCATCGAGCTCGTCGTCGCCGCACTCTGCCGCGCAGCCTCCGCCTCGGCCCGCGAGGCAAGCTGCATCCCGAAAACCGCCTCCTGCCGCGCACTTCCGCCATTCTGCCCGGCGGCGTTCAGCAGCACCTCCCTGGTCTCCGTCGCAAACGCCGCCAGCTCCGCACGCACGACATACCTTCCGTTGCGCGGAATCTTCATCGCGAACGCGCCATTCACATCCGTCGTCGTCGCATACTTTTTGCCTGTAAGAGTATTGGTTGCCGTCACGCTCACGCCCGGCAGCGGCACCGCCCCAGCTTTCACCGTACCGCTGATTGTGCCTCCGCTCGCGGTGCCGTCACTCCCGTTCTGCGCCACTGTCTGGCCGCTCGCCGCCTGCGCCGGAGCTGAGGATGCGACAGCGGGCGCACTCTGCCCCCACGCTCCTCCCGCTAACGCCAGCAAGGCCACTCCCACAGCCAATCGCCGCACACAACCTCGCTCCATCGCGTTGAACAATGCCGTCAAGCCCATTCGCCCGTTCATGTCCGATTGATCGATCAACTCTTGCAATCCATATCTACTGCGGGGTTGCGGGTGTGTTTGCCGCCGCACCGCTCTCCGCCGCCACCCGCCGCCGCCTCCTGGCGGCCGCGTCCATCACGCGCATCTCCACCGGCACAAACAAGCCGTTCTTCAAACCTCCGCGCGCCGCAATCGAATCCCCCACCTTCACATCCGCCAGCGTGATGCTCTCGCCTGCCGGCTCTCGTACGCCGGGGCCGTCGCCTCGACCGCCCCCCGCCCCGCCGACGATAGTCCCGCTGCCCACCTCGCCGTCTCCAGTGATCATCGCCGCCGCGCCGCGCCCGCCCCGCTTGAACGACGTTCCCTCGTCCACCCCGATCACCTGGCTCACTCCATCCGGCCGCATCACCGTCAGCCGCAGCGCATCCATATCGACCGCCGTGATCTTTCCCATGATGTACGTCTTGCCCAGATCCTCCCTGGCCTTCTTTACCTGCGCCGCATCCATCACGCCCACAAATACCGCATGAACCGTCTTCGTCGGAGCGTCCAGCACACCCATCGCTCCGACTCCATCTCCCACCTTGATGTCCGCCACCTTCACCGGCTGTCTGTCTTTGTTCAGCCGCGTATTCGCCGACACCACCACCTTGTACACCTCACCCGCCTCTGTCTTCACCGTCATCTGATCGCCCGCCACGGCCGTGACCGTACCGCGCACCATGTGCCCTCCCGCAAACGCCACACGGTCTCCCTGGTCATCTTCCTGCGCGCGAAGCCCTTGGGGCATCGCAGCAATCGCCGCCGTCAGCAGCCAGGCCGCCCGGTACCCCATCGTCCTCCGCCTCATTGCTCCATTCCCCTCATGCCTGATTCCCGCGCCGATCCTTGCTCATACAGACGTATCCTCGGTCTGAAAGACTCTCGCCCGCTAAACTTCGTCGTCCTCCTCGTCGCTGATCACTTCGCTGCACTACACTACCGCCATGCATGATGTCGCCAAGCCATCACCCCATCACCACATCGAAGGGCACTTCGAGTCGAGCGAGGCCGTCCGCGACATCGTCATCGGCCTCTCGGACGGCCTTACCGTCCCTTTCGCCCTCGCCGCCGGGCTCTCCGGAGCCGTCGCCTCCTCGCGCATCGTCGTCCTCGCCGGCCTCGCCGAGATCGCCGCCGGATCCATCGCCATGGGCCTCGGCGGCTATCTCGCAGCCCGTGGCGACGCCGAACACTACGTCTCCGAGCGCGAACGCGAAGAGCGCGAGGTCGTCGAGCGCACCCGCGACGAAGAAGAAGAGATCTACGAGATCTTCGAGCAGTACTCCGTCGACCGAACCAGCGCCGCCCCCGTCCTCGCCGCCCTCAAACAAAACCCCACAGCCTGGGTCAACTTCATGATGCGTTTTGAACTGGGCCTCGAAGAACCCGCCCCCAACCGAGCCCATCGCTCCGCGCTCACCATCGCGGCCTCTTATATCGCCGGCGGCCTCATCCCTCTACTGCCTTACATGCTGGTGGCGGACAATCTCGCCGCGCTCAAGCTCTCCGTCGGCATCACGCTTCTGGCGCTCGCCATCTTCGGCGCACTCAAAGGCAAACTGGTCGGCACCGGCTGGCTTCGCAGCGCACTCCAGACCGTTACCATCGGAGGAGCCGCCGCTGCCGTCGCCTACATCCTCGCGCGCCTGCTCAACGCCCACGCAGCCTGAGTTGGGACGCAATCAATTCGTCATATGCATCACGCGTGCGTAACCTTTCTGCAACTTCGAAATCGAATCGGGCATCAGATTGCGATTGACCCTTCTTCCGCTAAGCGAGAAATGCCATGGCTCTCACCGAAGCAACCCGAACCACCTCCGCCGCCCCCCTGCTGGCTCGCTTCCAGGCTGTTCGCCAGGCCTCGCGCGATCTTTGCCGCCCGCTCAGCCCCGAAGACCTCATGGTCCAGTCCTGTCCCGAGGCGAGCCCGGTCAAATGGCATCTCGCTCACACCAGCTGGTTCTTCGAAACCTTCGTCCTCCGCGAGTTCGTCCCCGCCTATCAGGCCTTCCATCCCGACTTCCACTGGCTCTTCAACAGCTACTACAACTCTCTAGGCGAGATGCCGGAACAGAAGCTCCGCGCCTCTTTCTCGCGGCCGCCTCTGGACGACATCCTCGACTACCGAACCCACGTCGACGCCGCCATCGCCCGCCTTATGCAGCTTCCGTTAGAAGACGAAGCCGCCCGCCGCATCGTCCTCGGCCTCGAGCACGAGCAGCAGCACCAGGAGCTGATCGCCACCGATATCAAGCACGCTCTATTCACGAACCCCCTCCATCCCGCCTACATTCCGTCCATCCACCTCCGCGACGAGACCATCGCTCCGCCGCTCGATTGGATCGGCTTCGCCCCCGGCCTCACTGAGATTGGCTTTGGCGCCGACCCCGCCGACCCGCGGCAGGGTATCGACTCCTTCGCCTTCGACAACGAGACCCCCCGCCACGCCGTCTATCTCGCTCCCTTTCGCCTCGCCACTCGCCTTGTCACCTGCGCCGAGTACCTCGCCTTTATCGAGCAGAATGGCTACAACCGCCCCGAACTCTGGCTCTCCGAAGGCTGGACCACCCTCCGCGCCGAAGGCTGGCAGGCCCCGCTCTACTGGCAGCGCGACCAGAACACCAACTCCGGCTGGCGCATCTACACCCTCCACGGCTTCCGTTCTCTTGACGACCTGAGCGAAACGCCCGTCTGCCACCTCAGCTTCTTCGAGGCCGATGCCTACGCCCGCTGGGCCGGCCACCGCCTCCCCACCGAGTTCGAATGGGAGTACGCCGCCGCCAACTCCCTCGCCCAGGCGCAACCGCTTCCGTCCGGTAACTTCGTCGAATCCGGCAGACTCCACCCCACGCCCGCTCGCGCACTCTCCGGCCTCCAGCAGATCTTCGGCGACGTATGGGAGTGGACAAGCTCCGGCTACACCGGCTATCCCGGCTACCAACCCCTCCCCGGCGCCCTCGGCGAGTACAACGGCAAGTTCATGTCCTCCCAGGTCATCCTCCGCGGAGGCTCCTGCGTCACGCCAGCCACCCACATCCGCGCCACCTATCGCAACTTCTTCTCACCCGGCACCCGCTGGCAGTTCTCCGGCCTTCGCCTCGCCAAGGACGACAGCGGCCAGCCTCCGCCCGTCAGAACACCGTAAACTCCACCCCAGGCGCGGTCTTCCGCCGCCGCGTCGTCAGAGTCACAGATCATCCCGGATTTCGCCCCAGGTCTCGATGGTGAGACCTGGGTCTTTGATTTAGCTCAAGGCTTGCCCGCCAGAGCATGTTAAGGTCAGGTCTCAACAAAGCTTCGGGTGCCCCATCCTTTGCGGCCTTTGCGCAAAGGGTGGGCAACCACGACTCTTTCCCAGGCGGTGTACTCCCTCATCGAAGAGGCCCTAGTGTGAATCTCCATCATGATCCACATCCACCGGACGGGAGGCCTGATGCGCGGCAGCACTGATGCTGACCGAATCCGAGGTCGACGGACCGGCAGAGACCGGTGCACTGGTCGTTGGCGTTGCGGCCCTCTCCGGCGCAACCGGGGCGGGTGAAGAAGCAATGGAACCGATAGGGGACAAGCTCATCTGTTTATTTCCTCCAGATAGGTTCATCGGCAGAGGGTTCGCAGAGTTTATCGCGAGCTCCGAAATGGCAGGAAGGCGGCCGCGCGAGACCTTCACCTCGGTGCCCCGGGTCTTGATTCTCAGACGTTGGTCTCGAATAAGAGCCAAACCCTGCAAGCAGAACCTGAACTGACCGTGGAGCAAGACATACGACACTCCACGACAAGGCTCTAAGACCTGTCCAGAAACTGGAGAAGTCGTCATTTCGACCGGAACCGCGCGGGTTCATCGCGCGGTGGAGTGGAGAAACCCCCGCATTTCGTCTTTGCTTGTCTTCCCCATCGCCAACCGCGCATTCCGTAGTTTCTGGACAGATTCTTAAGAGACATCCAGCTTTTGCCGTACAGGATTTTTTTCCGGAATTCTTCAACAGCTATCCGTCCCGTCCGTACTGGCCCAGGTGTCGCCCGGATTTATTCGCACAAAACGCCTTTTTCCTGCATCCAAAGGAACGAGCGGCGGCACCCGAGCCCTTGAAGCAAGTTTTTGATCAGATCACTGCAACCAAGGGGAGTGCCATTTGTCTACATACGCCGCGACGCCTGAGATCGTCACCACGACGGATGCCATCGCCACCGAGGCCCGTACCGGCCTTACCGGCAAGCCGAAGACCCTGTCCCCCTGGCTCTTCTACGACGAGACCGGTTCCCGGCTCTTCGAGCGGATCACCGAGCTCCCCGAGTACTATCTCACTCGCATCGAGCGCGGTATCTTCGCCGCCCACGCCGACGAGATCCTTCATGCAGCCGCCTGCGCCGACGGTCCTCTGCCGTCCGGAAAGCTCACCCTCATCGAGCTTGGCGCGGGCACAGCAACCAAGACCGGCCTGCTCCTCAGCGCCGCTGTGCGCCGGCAGGGAAGCGTCGTCTATCAACCCGTCGACGTCTCCGAAAGCGCTCTCGACGAGGCCCGCGACAATATCCTGAAGCACATCCCCGGCGTCACCGTCCGCTGCCAGGTCGCCGACTATACCCGCGAAGCGCTGCCTCTGAACCGCCTGCCGAACACCCGGACCCTCGCCCTGTACATCGGCTCCAGCATCGGCAACTTTACGCCCGACGAGGCCCGCGACGTTCTCCGCAACCTCCGCGCCCAGCTCCTGCCAGGAGACGTTCTGCTGCTCGGCGCCGATCTCGTGCCCGGCGAACACAAGACCGAAGCGACTCTCCTCGCAGCCTATAACGACGCTGCCGGAGTGACCGCAGCCTTCAACCGGAACGTTCTGACGCGTCTCAACCGTGACCTCGGAGCAAACTTCGACGTGGAAGCCTTCCGCCACAACGCCATCTGGAATCCCGCCGAATCGCGCATCGAGATGCACCTCGAATCGCTCCTCGCGCAGCATGTCCGCATCCCCGCAAACTCCAGCGGGCCGCAACTGACCGTGAAATTAGAGGCAGGAGAGACCATCCATACCGAAAACAGCTACAAATTCACCTCGGAGGCGATCCGCTCCCTGCTGTCTTCCGCCGACTTCGAGACCATCCGCACCTGGCAGGACCCCGAAGCTCTCTTCGCCGTCACCCTCGCGGTAGCCGTCTAAGAACCTGTCTAAAACTCTGGCAAATGGAAAAGAAGTCGTCATTTCGACCGGAGCCGCGCAGTCTCATCGCGTGGCGTAGTGGAGAAACCCCCGCATTTCGTCTTTGCTTTGCCTTCTGCCTGCCGTACCCCTGCGGTTTATGAGCTTTTAGACAGGTTCTTAGAATCTGCATAAGAACTCTGGCAAATGGAAAAGAAGTCGTCATTTCGACCGGAGCCGCGCAGTCTCATCGCGCGGCGTAGTGGAGAAACCCCCGCATTTCGTCTTTGCTTTGCCCTTCTGCCTACCGCACACCTGCGGTTGATGAGCTTTTAGACAGGTTCTAAGAGAGCGAAGCGGACGGAGACACGCCGGTGGCGCAACTCCACCTGTGGAAATAGTTGTCAAGTGCCATATCGACTTAAGTTGCTACAAATAAACAACTTAATCGGTGGCGTAGTAGTTATGTCCCATCCGGTAAAATAGAAGTATAGGTGAGGGTCAGGAGCACGGCGAAACCGTCGTCGTCGCGCACCGGCTTACTCCAATCGACGAAAAACTTCCGCTAATTAGTTGATTCCAGATATTTTGATACTTAAATCCTTTGGATGGAAGATTTTAGCCGTTCCAATTTCTGTATCTTGTTGCAGTGATGATTGTTAGCTCAGGGGTGGGGGGAGGGGGGGGGTACCCCCCGCCTGCTTCCTGCTGTACTCTCCCGACTTGCCCCCGCTCTTGCTCAGCAGCACAATCTCGCGAATCCGTATGCTCTTGTCGAGTGCCTTGGTCATGTCGTACACCGTCAGCGCCGCCACCGATGCCGCCACCATCGCCTCCATCTCCACGCCAGTGCCCGCCACCGTGGCGGCGGTGGCCTCGATGGCAACGCCACCCTCCACCACAGTTGCGCTCACATCCACAAAGCTCAGAACCAGAGGATGGCACATCGGGATCAGATCAGAGGTCTTTTTTGCTGCCTGCATGCCGGCAAATCTCGCCACCTCGAGCGGATTCCCCTTCGGGTTGCTGGGAAGCGCCCGCAGCACAGCATCCGAAAGTTCCACAAACGCCGACGCGACTGCCTCCCGGCGGGTCGCCTGCTTGGCGCTCACGTCGACCATGTGCGCCGCGCCCGCATCATCGTAGTGGGAAAGCCGGGAGGGAGCGCTGGCCGCACGACTCTCCGCTTCGTGGACGATCAAATCAGCCGAATCGATCAACTCATCGTCATTCATGCCACAAGCCTACCCCAACCGCCCACAGGTGGCTCCGTGAGACCTGGCTTTATCGCAACAGGACAGTGATCACGTCTCCCTCTGCAAAGCGCTCGCGCTCCGGAGGCAGAACCGCGTAGCAGTTCGCGCGGGCATTGGCCGCCAGATCGCCCGAACCCTGCCACCCAACGACGGTCACACGGGGACGCACCCGGTCCGCTGTCAGATGGGCAGGAAGCACCCGCATGAGACCGCCCTTGCCTGCAACCGGCGCGCCCAGCGTAGCCTGAACGAAGCGCGGAGGCGCGACCTCGGCTCCGGCCATGGCTCGAAGCATCGGCTCGACAAAACAATGAAACGTCACCTGCGTGGAGATCGGATTTCCCGGAAGTCCGAAGAAGAAGCCTCCGGGAGCTTTGCCGTCAGCCGGCAGGCGCCCGAACACCACGGGCTTTCCGGGCTGCATCCTGACTCCCGTAAAGAAGAACTCAGCGCCCATTTCGAGCAGCACCTCCTCTACGAAATCGTATTTACCCATGGAAACGCCGCCCGACAGCAGGATCAGCTCGCAACCTTGCGCCCCGACGATCTTCTCCTTCACGGCGTCGCGCCTGTCAGCGGCAATCCCCAGCCGCATTGCCTCTCCACCGGCCTGCGTCACCAGCGCAGCGAGACCGTAGCTGTTGGAGTTCCTGATCTGATGTGTTCCGGACGGTGCGTCCAGCTCCACCAGTTCATCGCCGGTCGCCACAATCGCCACCTTCGGACGGCGAAACACAGTGAGCGCCGCGTATCCGCAGGACGCCGCCAGTGCGATCTCCGCCGCCTGGATCACCGTTCCAGGTGGAAGCAGCATCTCTCCGGCATGTGCTTCGCTGCCTCTTACCACAACATTGTCTCCGGCCTCGACAAAGCGGCCCTCGATCAACTGGACTGAGTCGCCCTCGCGCGCTACGTGCTCGATCATCACGACGGCATCCGCTCCCGCGGGCATGGGGGCGCCAGTCATAATCTCGATCGCCGTTCCCGCTTCGAGTGCGGCCCTATGCCACTGTTCGCCTGCACGCAGCAGACCTGCGACTTGGAGCGAACCTCCGGCGTCATCCAGTCCGCGGCCAGCGACGTCATCCGTCCGAACCGCGAACCCGTCGCGAGTCGATCGGTTGAAGGGAGGCTGGTCGCGGTCTGCCATCACGGCTTTGGCTAAAACTCTGCCCAGGCATTCCAGCAGCGGACGAGTCTCCTGCAGCGGTTCGCGCCGTCGCGCAGCGTGGAGCAGCACCATCTCCACCGCCCGATCGAAGCCCACAACGGTCCCCGGTATATCGCCAGCTGAACCGCTAGTCACCGCTCGCTCCCTTCGGCAAAAGCAAAAGCCCCGGACATCGCTGCCCGAGGCTTCATTGCTCTTCCAAAAGCTATTTTCTACCGGCCTTGAAGCTGTTTTTGATGGGCGCTCCGATGCCTTGCAGAATACCCTTCACATCAGCCGCGTGGGGGCCATCGGGAGCGAGTTCCAGGTACTCCTGGTACGCTTCGACGCATCCCGGAGGAGCGACGATTTTCTGTGTCTTCGGATCGACTGTGGCCTGAGGAATCAACGCCTGGCCCTTGATATAGAAGGCGTCGGCGCGCTTCGGATCGGCGGCGATCGACTTGTCCGCGGCGGCGCCTGCCTCGGTCAGTTTGCCGGCGTTGTAAAGCACAGCCGCTTCGTTGTAGTAGTACATGCCGGCGTTGGCGGGAACAGCCTTGGCGGCGCTGTCGTAGGCGTCCCCGGCTTCCTTGACATTGCCGGCGCGAGCCTCCGCGACTCCAAGCTGGTTGTACGCCGCGCCTTCGATATCAGGGTTGGGCTTCTTCGACGCCGCATTCAGGTCGAGACCCTTCTTGTACGAGGTGATCGCATCGTTGTACTTCGCCGTAACCGCCGGATCCGGCATCGCCGTACCGGCAGCCTTGGCCGCCTTCGCCGCATTGTCCGCGGCGCCAAGCTGCGCGTCAGCCAGTGTGATCCACAGAAGCCCTTCGTCCGGCTTAGCCGCCGTGGCCTGCTGCATCAACTGAATCGCCGGATCATAGTTGCCGGCCTTCATATCGGCACGCGCCTCTGTAAGCTGCTGATTGAGATTGGCGACCTTGGAATTGTTCGCTACGATCTCGGCATTCTTTTTCTTATACTCTTCAAGCTGCTTCTTCTCCTCCGGCGTCATCTTGTTGATGTATTCGGCGCGCGTCATATCGAAGTCGACCGTTTTGTCGTCACCATTTTTCAGCTCGACATTGTCGTTGTAGTCCAGACTCTTGTCGTCAACGAAGACGATCGCCACGTAGTTGTTCGGAGCGATGCCGGATCCCTTGTAGTCGCCATTCTGATCAATTGGAAAGGTGTATGTATATTTGCGATTCTTGGCGTCTGCGCCGCGATCAGTGGTTAGCTTGATGTCGCCGTGGGTCAGCGGGAAGCCGGCGGCATTGACCACGTGCCCGTGCATACTGGCTCCTGTCGCAGCCTGTGCGGTTAGCCTGCCAGGATGCGCGATCGCAACGATAGTCAGCAGGGCGACTGCCAACATGCTGTTCGCCTTAGCTGTTCTCAAAATCATAAGTTTCATACGTTCCTTTTCTCCTGACCCGATGATGCGGTCTCGACTCTCAGTGTAGATAGACCGAAATTCCTCAAAACCTGTGATGCTTAAAATCACCGCCGTGCGATCGCATACGGGATGGGATCGACGGCTCCGGCCTCGCGAAAGGCCCGCAGGCGCAACACGCAGCTATCGCACACGCCGCAGGCTTCGGTCTCGCCGGAATAGCATGACCAACTTACATGGAACGGGGCGCCTAGTTCAACTCCCAGACGCACGATCTCGCTCTTGCGCATCCGGATGAGTGGCGTGTGGACGCGGATGCTGCCGTCTTTTGTACCCATTTTTATAAGCTGGTTGAAGGCATCGTAGTATGCCGGGCGGCAGTCGGGGTATCCGGAGCTGTCCTGCTCCACCGCCCCGATCGACACTACGCTTGCCCCCAGAACCTCCGCCCAACTGACTGCCGCCGAGAGGAAATGGGCGTTGCGAAAGGGAACGTAGGTAGCCGGGATCTCGCTGCCGATCGCTGCCTCGTCTTCGCCAGCTTCGGGAACCTTGATCGACAGGTCGGTGAGGGCCGAGCCCCCGATTCTGCGGAAGAGATCGAGCTTAAGATGCAGCAGTTCGCGGACGCCCACGAGTTGAGCCATTTGCTGTGCGGATTGCAGTTCTCGCGACTCGGTCCTCTGGCCATAGCTGAAGTGCACCGCGTAGGTCTCGTATTCGCGTGCGGCAAGCGCAGCGCACACGCAGGAGTCCATGCCGCCGGAGAGGCAGACCACCGCGCGTGGACGTGGTCCGGGTCGAGTTGTGCCGGAGTTCTCAGTCGTGGCCATAGCGTGCCTCGAAGTCGCGCTGCTCCTCCGGAGTCAATTCCTCGGTCGGCTCGCCGCCTGGACCACCGAGAATCTCCCGGGCGGTCAGTTCATCCTGCTGATGGACCAGCAGCCGCGCGCGAAATGCGAAGGCGACCATGCTGTTCGCGTTCTCGCCCTGAAGAAAGGACTCTATGCCGGCGGACTCAAGGAGACCTTTGGCCATCTGGGCGTTGACCGGCTCCATGAACTTGCCTACGGTCACGAACTTTTCCGGATCGTCTATCTCTTCTTTCATCGCAATCTCCAGCCCAACGTCTCCGCAAAACAGCCTTGAGCGGGTTTACTTGTCTTCAAACGACTGCAGGTGGAAGGTGATCGTCCCCCAGAACAACCGGGCTTGAATCTGAACCGGCATGTGCTTGGCATCGTCGGTGTACCAGACCCATATCTGCCCCCGATTCTTTACAATGCCCTCATCGGCGGTCGGCTCCACCTTAAGCGTCTGAAAGGTTCCCGCGGGAGTCTTGATCTCCTCCCTCGCCTCCACCTTCATGGCGACGGTGACGTTACGCATTGAGTCTGCCAGCGGAAAACGAATCTGTTGGCCGACGGCCATAGGCTGCGAGGCGGCGTAGAAGATGGCCGAGAGGGAATCGGTGACGCAGGCCGGAATCGCCGCAGTCTGCTCGGTCTGGGTCCCTTTTACAAGGTTCTTCTGGACTTGGGTCTGCCGCCCCTGGGCGTAGTTGAAATTGAGTTCACTCGATATCTTACGGCGGCCCTCCTGCAACTGCTTGCTGAATCCGGTTGAGCAGCCCGTTTTGTTGTCGAATCCAGCCTGAAAGCGGTCGATCACAGGAAAGAGCATGGTAACCGCGCCGATCGTGTCGGCGGTTGCGGTAATCCTCTCGATCGGGCCTTGGAGGCCTCGCTGCGGGCCAGGTTGCTGCTCAAGGTGAAAAACCGCCATGCCGGCGGTAAAAACTCGCCAGTCCACGGTGAAGGTCAATGTCTGTTTGACAGGAAAGACATATCCGGGGGGGGGTGGCTGCAAGGTTGGAATCGGTACGGGCGGGGTTGGCGGCTTCGGTCCGAGCCGTAAAAGCTGGGAGATTGCCGGGTGCAGGGAAGGGCAGGACAGGAGCACCAGAACAGGCAGGGTCAGGAAGAACCGATTATGCTTCGGCAAAGGGCAGCACTCGCACGAGTCAGATTTTGTGGGACGCGCTGCCGGCCTCCTGTGCTCAGCGCAGGCCTGCGGTCGAGGTGTGGTGATGCACCCAAAGCCGGACCACCAGCGCCAGGTAGATCGCGCCTGCTCCCATTAGAGCATTGTACTCGCGATGATGCTGCCAGCGTTCGGCTGAGAACCTGCCGCCGCTCGCGTTGCGATGCGCCGGGAATGCGGCGGGGGTGAGCCGGGGGAGCAGTCTCGGCACCTTCGCGGCGTACTCGTCGAAGTCAGGAAAGTGCCCCCGCAGGTAGGTTTCCTCACTTTGAATGGTGGGGATGTAAATCGCCGCAAAAAGCAGCATAAGCGCAATCAAAATCAACCAATTTGCAGCGGCAGCCGCGAATCCAAACGCGATCAACACCGAGCCTAGATAGAGGGGATTGCGGGTGTAAGCATATGGTCCGGTGCGGGTAAGTTCTTCATTTTTGCGGACATACCCGGCAGCGTAGGCTCTCAGCCAGACACCTGGAAGGACCAGCAGAAGACTCAGCAGCATAGTCCGGATGGTTGGTTGAGCTCGCCACAGAAATATCGCGGCGAAGGCGAATCCCAGAGGCACCCTGATGCGCCGAGCAATTGCCTGCCATCTTGTTTTTTTTGTCGGGCTCACGCTGATTGCCTCACAGCACTACCTTATCGCGTTCGCCTTCCGGCCCGGCTTTCAGCAGGGTGAGGGCGGCGCTGACGACCTCTGCTGGCGAGATCTGCATAAGGCCCGCTTCCGTGGAATAGCGTCGCTTGTGGTTGCGCTGGCTTGACGGATGGCGCAAGACGATCGCGGGCGTGTCGTATGGCCCATTGCGCGCCGGGTCTGTGGGGCCGAATAAAGCCACGGCTGGCCGGCCCAGTGCGGCCGCCAGATGCAGCGGGCCCGTATCACCGGCGATGATCAGGGCGGCGCGCTTTACCAACGCGATCAATTGGCTTATGGAACAGGGAACCAAGGTTGCCGCGTCGCCGCTGGCCTCTACGACCCGCAGCGCCGCCACGTCTCCGAAGGAGACCGCATTGATTACAGTGGGGAAGCCGGCCCGACTCAACTCGGCCGCGACCGCTCCGAAGCGATTTGCCGGCCACTCCTTAGCGCCCCAGCCTGCTGCCGGTGCCATCAGCACAAACCGCTCCCCTTGGGGAGAGATGGCAGCCAGGGCTGCATCGCACCAGCGTTCCGCCGCTGCGTTCCTAGGGAAAGCGACCTTGGCAGGGTGGAGCGTCTCTCCTGTCGCGGCCCCCAGAAGTTCGCAGCCCTGGTCGATGACATGCCCCGCCCGGAGTGGGAATCGCTTGTCGTAGAGCCACGCCGCCGGTTCTTCGCGAGGTTCCGACGCGCCGGCAAATACCTTGGCGCCCGCCATCCGGCCTATCACAGCCGACTTGATCGAGCCCTGCATGTCCACGCAGAGATCGAACCGCGGTTCCCGGAGTTTTCTCCGGATTGCGCCGATTTCGGCAAAGGTCGAGGCGGTGAGCGGCTGCTTCTTCCATCTGCGTGCCGGAACTGAATACCAGGCATCGATTAGCGGTTTGTTAAGACTTCCGCCGTCGAACCCGCCGGATTGTGCGATATCTTCTGCGGATTGGAGCAACTCACTCCACTGCGGTTCGATGGCCCAGGCGATGAACCAATCGGGATGCGATTCTCGCAGCGAAGCCACCGCAGGCATTGCGTGCAGCACATCTCCCATGGCTCCGATGCGGACAATCAATACGCGAAACCGGCGCTGGACACTGGAAGGTTCAAGCGAAGAACCACCCGGCGCTGACTTTTGAGGGAAGTGAGGTCGTTCCATCTTGACACCTCCATCTTCTCACGCAAGACTTTGCCGGACAGTCGGAGTGACGCGGATACAGGGACGCTGGGAGTGTGGCTTGGATCGAAGGCCAAACCGTCTTTTCAGTGAGTGGTGGTTGCGGGAGAGCTGGCGGCGCGGAGCCTGGTGACGCCTTCGACCATGTCGCCGACCGTCTTGAGGCTGCCCAGAGCATCGTCCGGGATCTCGATGGCGAAGACTTCTTCGACCTCGAACGAGATGTTGATCTTGTCGAGAGAGTCGATGTTGAGCTCATCGAAGGTACTGGCCAGGGTAACGGATTCTGGCGGTATGCTCTTCGACTTGGCGACGATCTCAATGCAGCGGTTCGCAATGTCGTTCATGTTGATTGAACTTCCTCTGGCCTAGGGTCAACTTACAGGCATGGCTATGCCGCTGTAAAGATGTATGGCGACGCTGCGGACCCGCTTAGCCAGCGAGCAGATGAGTCCCGTGGCGAGGAGGCCATTGGTTCCAAGGATACCAGCGGACGCGGGACGGTGGGGGGTCGGTAAGAGACGTCCGATTAGCTGGGCCGGCGCCTGAAGTTCTTGAGCACGCAGCCGTTCTGCTCGGCTACCACTGCAAGAGAACGAGCTCGGAACAGAAGGCCGGTCCCATGGCCGCAAGAATACTGTACGTTCCGGGTTTGCCGGGTGTGTTGACCAGGACATCTTCCAGTACCGCGAGCACCGACGCGGCGGAGAGGTTGCCGACCTCGCGGAGACTGCGCCATGACGGCTCCAGAGCGTTCTCAGGGAGCCCGAGCGTGGTCTCCATTGCTTCCAGTACCTTCGGACCGCCAGAATGAAAGATGTAGCTGGAAATATCATTCAGGGTCAGACCATTGTGAAGGAGAAACTCTTCTACATTTCCCCTGAGATGTTCATTTACCACCTTGGGCACCTCGGGAGAGAGAACGATTTTGAAGCCCATATCACCGATATCCCAGCCCATGATGTGCTCGGTGTGGCGATAGAAGGTCGAGCGGGTATCGAGGACACGGGGGCCCTGCGGGCACGTCGTGCAAAGGCCGTTGCCATGGGGAGTGTTGGTTCCGGCGATGACGACGGCGGCGGCTCCATCGCCGAAAAGTCCGCAGGAAACCAAGTTAGCGACGGATTGGTCGTTGTCCTGCCAGGTCAGGGAGCAGAGTTCGACGGAGAGAAGCAGCGCGTACTGATCCGGAAAGGCGCGGACATAATCTGATGCCCGCGAGATGCCTGCTGCACCCGCAACGCAGCCGAGTCCGAAGATAGGGGTGCGCTTGACATCGACGGGGAAGGGCATGAGGTTGATAAGGCGGGCGTCGATCGTTGGGCTGGCGATGCCGGTGACGGAGGCGAAGAAGATAGCGGAGATGTCGGCGGGTCCAAGTTTGAGCCGCTCAAGCGCACGGGTGACGGCCTGCTGACCCAGCTCGACGGCGGCGACGATCCAGGCGTCGTTGGTCGGTCCGAAACCCGACAGATTTTCGTAGACATCGAGGGGGAAGACGAGATTTCTAAACTCGACGCCGCAGTTCGCGAAGAGACGATTGATCAGCCGTGGCTCTTCCATCCTGTCCTTCCACCGGGCCGTAAGTGCATCTGAGATTGCTGCCTGAGAGTAGCGATGAGGTGGATAGGCTGTGCCGACAGATGCAATGCGCATACTTTATTAGAACCCTTTGCGGTAAGACGAAATTGAACTGCATGGTAAAAGCGGAGGCCAACTCGATCGCTGTGCGGTTACGCAGCGAGCGCTCGCCCCACAGAGCCATCCCTTAAAGGTACACTCTGGCGCTCGATTGGTGTGGGATTTCGGCCTTGCGGCCAATGGTCTAGTGAAGTCGGGCGATCTGGCGTTGATACAAGGTGTTTCGGGGGAACTGTTGGGAAAGACCGACGAGGATGGCTTTGCCTTGCTGAGTATGCCCGTCGCGGAGTTCTCCGACGGCGAGCATCAGGCGTGCGAAGGGAGCGAGATAGTGACCTTGTTCGGCGGTCAGCTTGAGCAGGCGGACGCCTTCGTCTTTATTGGTTCCGGCGCCGGCCATGCCAAGAAACCAGCGAATTGGGGCGGCTTTGAGGCTGAGCATGTAATTTTCCACGCCGACCGCGAGATTTGCGTCGTAAAGAGTCGGATTGAGGGCAAGGGCTTGTTTAGCGTATTTGCTTGCGAGTTCGCTGTATCGGAAGGCACCGTATTCGTGGCGGTCGATGAGCGAGGACCAGTCGGCTCTCATACCCGAGGTAAGTGCTTTGACGTAATACGCATCGGCATCATTGGGATTGCGCGCGAGAGCAGCGTCGGCAAGGCGGTCGGCCTGGTCGGCGCGGTCGTTGAAGCCCTTTTTGAGAACCGGGTCGATGTCGGGCCGCTCGCGAGACTCGAAACGGTTGTCGTCGGCGAAAAGTTCAATGTCTAGAACTCCGAGGCGGTCGAACTCGGTGAAGATATATGCGGCGGCGTCGGAGGCTGGGCCGAGCGGGTCTTCCGAATGGGTGGCTATCCAGTGTTCGAAGTGGGTATGGGCGCCGGCGAAGTCGAGGTTATAGAGATCGAAGTAACCGTCGTTGAGCGGTGTTCCAGTGAGAGGAGTACTGGCGAAGAGAGGCGGGATGATGATGCAGGTGAACAGGAGGTGGAAGAGCAGGATCTTGTGTGAGGTTTTCGCCGCGCGTAGGGCGCGGGCGACCAGAGTTTTGGAACGCATCTTTCCTTTTTACCTCTTTTAGCCGGGGGGAATCCCACCATTTTGAGCTCGGCTATTTAGGATCATTACGAAAGCACACAACATTGCCTAGAGCAACACTTTGCATCATGGTGTGATGCAAATGGTCGCTATTGCGATCAAACGGTTACTTGAATGCCGCAATCAAGCCATGGAAGCAGCGTTCCATCTCTATAAGGAGCGCAGGTTAACCCATGTGGTAACTCCTACCCCACACTCTCTGCAACATTTTGCACTTTGTCAGACGCTTGCACATATAAGTCCTCTATTTCTGGGGATTTTCGATTGGCCACCTGGCTGCACTACCGTAGTCAGACTCTAGCAGCACTTTACAGAATCCTCCCTCAACCGGAGTTGTCGCTGGATTGGCTAGCAGTGTGGTTGGGGTTCGGAGTTCTCTGCGTAAGCTCGCGTTGTCAGAACGAACCACGTACTACGGATTTTCAGGAGGAACTACATGAAGCTCTTTACTAAACTTTCTGCCTTGGGAGCGGTTATCGTACTTGCGACCGCTTTCGCGTCTGCCGACCCTGTCATTTTGGCTAGCTATGCACAAGACGGCGGTAACGGCGGACTCATAAACCCCAATTCCAACCTTTACGTCGTTGACCCTGCCAGCCTAGGTTTTTCGGTCCCGAACAATGGGTTTACCAACATGAACCCGACACCTCTCAATGGTCAAACGCAGTACCTTTCGGTTACCAACAACTCCGTGTGGAACCTTCCAGTCGGCATCTCGAGCTGGGTCTCCTTCAACCAGACCGGACCGGAATCCAACCCGTTCTACCAAGCAGCCAACGGCAATTATTTCTTTCAGAGCACGTTCAACATCGGCTCGGATACTCCCTCCAATGAGTACGGCTTCATGAACATTCAGGCGGACGATACGGTAACCGCCTTCCTGAACGGAAATCAGCTCAATACGCCAACCGGCACTTCCTATCCGCACTGCTCGAACGGCGTTCCGACCTGCAACTACGCCACGTTCATTAGCTTCGGCGGCTCGGACTTCGTCGCCGGTACGAACACACTGACCTTCGAAGTGACGCAGGCTGCGGGTTCTGATTTCGGCGTTGACTTCAGCGGTGCTGTCTCGCCGGTTCCGGAACCGGGTTCGCTCTTCCTGCTCGGAACTGGCCTGATCGGATCCGCGGGGGCGTTCTTCCGCCGGATGCGCTCGTAGTTTTCTTGTTCCCAGCCTGCAGAGCGACATGACTCAGTCATTTCGCGGCATCATCGAAACAGCCGTCGAACTTGGCGGCTGTTTTTCGTGATCAGCCCAACAGCGAGCTTTTGCTCTTCTCTTCCAGGTACCAGGCGACGGTCTTTCTCAGTCCCTCGTGAAACTGAGCCTTGGGTTCATAGCCGAGTTCCTTTCGTGCGCGAGAGATATCCGCAAGAGAGTGTTTGATATCTCCTGCGCGCTCTGGGCCATAGAGAGGTTTTTCTGCAAAGCCGAGTTGTTCGGCAATCGCGGCATAGACCTCGTTGAGGGTGTGAGCGTTTCCGGTTCCGATGTTGAAGACACGGCCCGTAGCGACTTCATCCGACGCGTGGCATGCCAGAAGATTAGCGCTGACAGCGTTGTCGACGTAGTTGAAGTCTCGGCTGGTGAGTCCATCGCCGAAGATGGTGGGGGTCTCGCCCGCCATCATCTTGAAGGTGAACTGGGCGATGACGCCAGAGTACGGGGAATCAGCAGCCTGACGCGGCCCGAAGATGTTGAAATAGCGCAGGCAGACGCCCTGAAGGCCATAGGCCCGGAAGAAAGCCTGAATGTAATACTCGCAGGTGAGCTTCTGCACGGCGTAGGGCGACAGCGGACGAGGAAGCATGTCCTCCTGCTTTGGCTGGGTAGGTTGATCGCCATACGCGGAAGAAGAGGCGGCGTAGACGATGCGGCGCACCTTCGCGTCGCGAGCCGCCATCAGGAGATTTAGAGTTCCGTTAATATTGGATTCGTGTGAGGTAACGGGATCCTTTACCGAACGGGGCACCGAGGCGAGCGCGCCCTGGTGCAGGACATAGTCGATCCCTTCACAAGCTGACTTAATACCAGGCACGTCTTGCAGATCCATCTGCTGGAACGAAATGGCATCACGGATATTGGCAAGGTTCTCCGTAGTTCCCGTGGAGAGATTGTCGATACCGCGGACTTCGTGGCCTTGCTCTACAAGAGCATGAGCGAGGGAGGAGCCAATGAAACCTGCGATTCCTGTTATGAGATAGCGAGCCATGTGTCCTTTGCCCCGATATGTTACTGGAGGCGGTTCGAGAGTTGGTGACCTGCTTGGATCTTATCTTGAGCCATGCTCGATCGACACATGACCGAGACGCTGGACAACGAGATCAATTCTGACAGTCGGGGGCTGGAGAGTCCATGCCACTTTCGTAAGGCTTCGGGAGTTTTCGGGATCTGTGGTGATTCGCAGGTGAGGGCACTCCGAGAGCGAGGGACTACTCGTCTGCATCGAGAGAGCTGCGAGGAACTTCCCTATGGTCCGGTCTTGACCAAGAAGTTGTAACGACGGAAGGATGCAAGTAATCCGGATCGAATGCGATAATCGTGACCATGCCGACGACAGAAGCAACTCTTCCTCAACTTGCCCAGCAACGCCTTGAGCGCCTGGAGGCGCGCACCGCCCAGATTGGCGTGATCGGACTGGGATATGTCGGGTTACCGCTCTCTCTTTTGCTCTCCAATGCGGGGTTCAAGGTCACTGGATTCGACATCGATGAGAAGAAGGTGACCGATCTGGAGGCGGGCCGGTCGTATATCTTTCGCATCCCGCAGGAGGAGATAGAGGCAGCGCGCCAGCAAGGATTGCGGGCGACGACAGACTTCTCTCGCTTGTCGGGAATGGACGCGATTATCTTGTGTGTGCCCACTCCGCTGACGGAGCATCGTGAACCCGATCTCAGCTACGTTGAGAACACGACCCGGGCGGCGGCTCCATGGATACGGGAGGGGCAACTGATTGTTCTGGAGAGCACGACGTATCCGGGAACGACGGAAGATCTTATGATCCCGATCCTTGAAGCGGAGAATACGCAGGGTCTCAAGGTGCAGAGTAAGGGCGCAGTCGCGGAAAAGGGCGTTGTATACGTCGCGTTTTCACCCGAACGCGAAGACCCAGGCAACACCACGGTCGCGCGGCACAATATACCGAAGGTCGTTGGAGGCCACGAGCCGATTGCAACGGAGTTGGCAGCGGTGCTGTATGAGGGAATCTTCACTCGATCGGTGCGAGTTTCTTCCACCCGCGTGGCGGAGATGACCAAGCTGCTGGAGAACATCTATCGCTGCGTGAATATCGCGCTCGTCAATGAGCTGAAGCTGCTTTCGCTACGCATGGGCGTGGACATCTGGGAGGTGATCGACGCTGCGTCTACAAAGCCGTTCGGGTTCCACCCTTTCTATCCCGGACCTGGCCTGGGGGGGCATTGCATTCCGATCGATCCGTTCTACCTGAGCTGGAAAGCGAAAGAGTACGACTTCAACACGCGGTTCATCGAGCTGGCCGGAGAGGTGAACGAATCGATGCCCGCGCATGTGGTTCAGTACGTCAGCAAGGCTTTGAATCAGCAGAAAAAGGCTATGAATGGATCGCGCGTCTTGATGCTGGGCATGGCTTACAAGAAGGATATCGACGATCTGCGAGAGTCACCCTCACTGACCGTGATCGAACTGCTGCGAGCTGAAGGCGCGGAGGTGCTATATAACGATCCATACTTCCCAACAGTCGGCAGGGGACGTCACTACAACCTCAATATGACCTGTACTTCGCTGGAAAAGCTTGATCAGTATGATTGCGTGCTAATTATGACCGACCACTCCGATTACGACTATGCTACGATCGTCGCGCAGTCCAAGCTGGTCGTGGACACGCGAAATGCGACGAAGGGGATCCAGTCAGACAAGATTGTCCGCTGCTGAGTGGTTCTCATGGGTCGGAGGGAGCAGTTCGCCAGGGTCAACCAATATAATTTAGTAGATGAAAAGCACGGAAGCGAGTAAGCATGCGCATGCCGATGCCACTCATTCGGGTAAAACTTTCGCACTCGGCCAGATGATCCCTATTCAGGCGCCGTGTTTTTCAGGAGCATTTGACTGCGACAGCACAAGCGGGTTGTGAAGACAAGGAGTGTCGCTAGGGAAACTCTGCACAAGTTCTGCGACTGCTGCCTGATGGCTTAATCTGATGGTTAGGGGTGGATGGCGAATGAGGCAGCAGACGTTTGCGTCGCAGTCGAGCTTTGAGAAGTATGGGCGGAAGTCTCGGCGGGAGTTGTTTCTGGATGAGATGGAAGTGGTGGTTCCATGGTTCGAGTTACAG